>Ga0247774_1000586_pt1 | contig 18080 bp, 20 predicted proteins | sample UWRJL001104B6_FD_179933 | JGI IMG/M metagenome (GOLD analysis project Ga0247774, IMG submission 179933) | Plant litter microbial communities from Arlington Agricultural Research Station in Wisconsin, United States - UWRJ-L001-104B-6 | ecosystem: Environmental > Terrestrial > Plant litter >... | reverse complement strand
ACGATCCACTCCTTCATCCAACCCTTCGCCCAAGCCGCACGTGCCTGGGGCGAGCAGGTCCGGCGCGTAGCCACCGATGCCGCCGCCGGAAACAATAACAACAACAACAGCACGGCCCGAGGAGGTGACGACGGCGACGCGTTCGAGCCGCCCGTCGACATCTTCAACACGGAGCGGGCCTATGTCCTGCACCTGGCCCTCCCCGGCGCCAAGAAGGAGGACGTCGGCGTCAACTGGGACGGAGACAAGGGCGAGCTGAGCGTGGCCGGCGTCGTGTACCGGCCCGGCGACGAGGCGTTTCTGCAGACCATGGTCACGTCGGAGCGGAAGGCGGGCATGTTCGAGAAGGTGGTCAAGCTGCCGCCCCAGGGATCCGAGAAGGAGGAGATTGACGAACTGGCAATCTCGGCCAGGATGGAGGACGGCGTGCTGATCATCACCGTTCCGAAGCTGGAGAAGGAGTGGACCGAGGTGAGGAAGGTTGACATTGAGTAAGAAGCACCGGGCACGGCGAAGAGCATGATTGATTGTTGGTAGGTATCAAGCAACATGAGGTACCTCTGTAGGATGGTGGCATTTGGGAAGACAGCAATGCCTTGGAGTTTGGCACATGTGGTGGCACTAGTTTTGCAAACATCGATAGTTCATAGTACAATTTAATGGTTGAAACCTTTGTTTATCCTTCAATACGTATTTTAGTGATGTTTCCAGTGAATGTTCGCCCCATATGACACCCTGAGCTCTCCTGACAGAGAAAACATGTATGCTAGACCATCCCAACGCCGGCAAAACCCCAGCCAGCCCACGATCTTCTTGAACAACGCCGGCCAACCAGTACAATGTCCACCTGGTACAAGAAATGTCATAGTTATCAGTCTAAACGAGTGTTCCAAACCCGCCCATTTCCTGTTAGCCCTCAACCGCCTATTTGTTTCCAACGTCAAGGATTTACCATTGCGCAGCTGGGATCTCCTAGGCCGCAACTGCCTCCTTTTCGCCAATTCCTTGACCGTTGGCACTATTCATCGTCTTTGCCGCCGCACTGACGGAGGCGGCATCGTTCTCCTGTCCGCCTCCTTCCTGGATCATCGACTGGGTGAGGTGAAGGCTGCCAGTAGAAGATCGTTTCGTCGGAAGGGTGCTGTACTCGTCCACCTCGGGCTGCCAGTCGCGGAGGTCATCTTCGGCATCATTAAGAATCTGCCGAGCCTGCTGCATTTGGTCAAATGCGGGCCGAGTGTCACCCGGCACAACTGGCGAATCGTCGAGGAGAGCAAGAAGTCGGCGGCCGTGCTTGGCGAGGATGATCTGCTTTTCTGCGCGCTCGATGGTCGCAAGGAACTCGGCATTGTACGCCTCCTTGAGCTTTTGTCGCGTCTTCGATGGGGCAACTTGTGTTAGCGAAAAATCAGACAACAAAGTGACGCGGATTCTGTAAGTGCATACCAGATTGGTGAGTTGTGCCTCAGCCACCAGATTCTCCGCCTCGGCCCTCACGAGCTCCTGCTCGAGGATCACCAGCCTTGCGCTCTCGGGCTCCTTGATCTTGAGCTTCTGGATCTCGTCGGCGATCTTCTCCTTGTTGTCGCGGCTCGGCTGCACGCTCTTCTCCGTGTTGCGGATGTGCTTGAGAGTCCCCCTCGCGTCCTCGATACCGCTGGCATAATTGTCTTCCTGCTCGCCCATCTCGCTCAGTATGACGCCCACCTTGTCCGAGATGTCTGAGATGCCGTCATCGCCTGTCTGCTCGCCCCACTCGCTCAGCTGCGTGGCGATGGCGACACGCTCCCGCGCCGCCGTCTCGTACGCTGACACGAGGTTGTTCTCTGCTTTGATGAGCCGGAAGAGCCTGCGCGAGAGCTCGGGCTGGGCATGGCCCCGGAGAGAGCTGATGGAGAAGCCGCCCCTCTTGCGGCCGCTCGACGAACTCGACTTGTTGGACCGGATGGAGAGTGCGCGGTTCCTGGAGACATGATTTTAGCAACATGTCAAACGTTGAGGGGTCGGAGTATTAGGAATGGTGGGAGGACTCTTTCTTCATCTTCCGCGATTTGAAAAGCATGTCTTTTTCGACCTCGTGATAATAACGTTGTTCCACTTTTTTACTTACATCTTGGTTCTTGTCAGGTTGTGGAAGCTATGATTAATGTGATGTGTTTTTGGGTTCTGGATTCCCGGCAAGGCTTGTGCTTGGTATAAGGAAAGCTCGACCTAGAATCAAATTTCGATGCCTGCGATGGACCTAAGATTTAAAAGAGTAATCGTATTTGTACTGGGATCTGGGGGCAATGTCTGTATTTCAGTTTTACAATGGGGGAAAGTGCTCTTTCGTGAATGCGATGATGATGTAGAAACATGATCCACTGATGATGGAAGGCTCTATCAAAGAGGTATGGTTTTCATCACGCCAAAGGATTTTCATGCACCTAGTAGGATATTGGAACATGCGCGAATTGAATTGGATAGTAAGTCTCCTTGGGCTACTACTTCCCACTTGGATTGACAAGTTTAGGTTCTTGTCGCATAAAACTGGCTGTTGGTGGATGCAACAAGAGGTGGGCCTAGCCTCGAGCAGCAGTCGGCGGGGCGATCGATGATGTCATACCGGAAGGTAAGCTCCAGCTTGAAGCTTCGGCCGTTCTCTGTCCGGGAGGGAAACTCTACCCCTCGATAACACCGCGCCGTCGTCGCAGCACCAATGACGCAAAGTTCTGGGCCTTTCTCAACGGTGTAAGTTTATGAGATTTGTAGTATTTCGAATTGGATTCGTTACATCTGCCTTTCTGGCTCAGAAAACCACGTTGTACCTTGAATGCCAACAACGACGATGATAGGAATGCGACAAAAACTCCCATGGCCAAGTCATAGCTTAATGATACAGATTTCCACGCCAAATGTCCAGCTTGTATTTTTCTTCTGCTATGCCTAAACGTAGCGCGTCTGGCTAGTTCGTGCCTCGACCATGACGGGTGGGTTTGCCCGGTAGCTTGATACGCTTGTTCGTGGGCTCGGGTGGTAGGATCTCGTCACCGAGCTGTAGCTAGCGCGTGGCGATCGAGAGTGCGAGTGATGATGGTGGTGGCCATGGTGATGATGATGATTGCTATGGGTATGTCCGTAGTGTCTCCTCACGGGGATCACTTCCTCGTGGTAGTAGTACCGTGTCTCGGGCTGGGAAGATCCGAAGCACATCTTGATTGAGATATTTATCAGCTTGTCGCGTGAAGGGGTTGATGAAGCTTGATACGAGAGCTAGGAGGTTTTGTTCAGGTTTGAAAGACGGGCAGAACGTATCGTGGATTGGAATGCGGCTTGATATGTAGGAAACTCGGATGATCAGGCAGGAGGAATTACAGAGATGCAGAGGATAGAAATTTCCGAGGGCGAAGATCAGGTTTTATTATGACATGGAGGAGAACGACGTTGGCAGTCCACATGATCCAGATCTTGCATCAACCACTGGAAGTTGGCTTGACTCAAGCCCCCACCATCAGAATAGTTGGGCACACTTCGCTAACTTGGTGGCCGGGACTCTAGCTTGGACCCTGGACCCTTGTTCAAGAAATGCCGTCACTGCTACGAGAGGAAGAAAAAAAAAAGGAAAAAAAAAGCTTCTCCATACATCCTAGTGCCAAGTTTCTCTCCCCGAGGGCTGCGTGGCGTCTAGTTTCTGCGAGTGGACAATCATCGGGTGGGGAACTTTGGAAGCGGGGTTTGAATGGGTTGAAAGCCAACCTTCAACTTGGCAGGCTGGCAGGCTTGCAGGGCTGCGAAACCAACGTTGCAGCGACATCTTGAAAGCTCCCAAATTCCATATGGCATGCGCGTAGGGTCCAAGCCGGGTTTTTTGTCTGCCATCTTATCGAAAAGCAGTCATTTTCATTGACTCGGCTCTTCCGACAACCCTCCTAATAGTACCCCAAATAGCCATCTTGCCCGACAACATAGATCTCGGCTCGGGAATGGGATAGTAGATAAGGAACTACCGTATTTTTCTCCCTATATATTATATAATCTATTCATTGCGCATGTAGATCTTTAATCGTGTTAATCTAGTCCAGTGCTGATGACTGCCTCCAACTGAGTAGAGGCGCAAACAGCCCTCAACGTCAGACTGCAGAAGCGGCAATAAACCCGTCACATGCCATCTTTTTTCTACTAACGTAGGGCACTGAGGGTTCGAAATGGGAAATAGGACAGGCTAAGCGGCCGGGGTGACTGCAATTTGTTTGAGCGTTTAATAAGTACGTAAAGTGGTTGCTGAGGCTGCTTCGATGGCATCTTCGTAGCCCTAGCCCTAAGGATAGTAAATATTACATGTTACCCATCCTTTGTCGTGGCAAGTATTTAACAATATGTACACGCATGCAAGAAGGACTAGTTTCAAAATGGGCTGTTCATGTCGAGTACCAAATCGGAGAATTGGGCATGATGGACTCTCTATCCATGTCCAATTATTTGGCGTCGGGAGTGGCTTGCACTAGAATCTCCATCACACTGCATGTACGTCGCCATCACGCTCTTCGGATCGGAAGTTGACGCTAACAAGCGCGACCGGAATGGCAACCGGATTCGTAACGGACATTTCGTATCCTCAGCCTCGATGATGACGAGATTTTGAAGGATAGGCCATGGTGAATCGACCCGCAGGTGAAACTCCATCACAGATGCTCGAAATGCTAGGCAGCTAGGTCCTCTCGCTAGGCCTTCACCAGAGTGCCAGGCACCAGGCTCGTAGTTGCATCCACCAATTTTTTTTGGCAAATACAGAGAGCTTTGAGGGTAGAATGCCCACCTTGGCACGGCGTACCCTGTACACACAGATCTGCAAGTCGGACGTGGGGTTGTTGGTGTAGCTGCTACTAGGATCGTCGCATTTGGCGCACAGGACCTGATTGGCTCGATACGGCGCTTATGGGCAACAACTGTTTCTTTATTTGGGTACTGAAGTGGGTCGGCCTCATCTCGACATGGCATGAGCAACTTCGTGGATCTTGGCAGGCCGCGCCCGAACGGATCCAACCAAGTTCAGAAGTCCAAGTCGCCTTTTTCGGCTTTCACCATCTCTTCGTGCCACAAGCGTCTTTGCGAATGGCTATTGGCGGGAAGGGCTTGACGCCCCGCATCGTGATCAAGGGTTTTGATGGGAGGCGACATTTGAGGAAGATTATCTGAGACCGGCGCTGAGGCGCTAACCGCCGTCGTGCCCAACGTTGCTCCCGGACAACCGCGACATTCTTCACGGCAGCGCCTCGCGTCCCCATGGGTCCTAGTTCTTCATGCGGCCTTCTAGAATATGCACTGGACGTGCCCTCCCAGCCGTTTTTAGCCTGGGCCGTCGACGGATTTTCGGCCGAAAGTAGTGCCCTGGCGATGTCCGTTGAGAACTTGCGTTACTTCCAAGATGGGGGGTTCAATGAAGAGCTTGATAGTATCACAGAGCTTCTCGCTATGCAACCAGGGGGCTGAATGTGGGTGAAAAAAGCCTGGCCGCACGAAAGCGGTGGCCAAGCATTTGTGAGACCATTTCTAAATTCTCCCTAAGTGATCCTTGTTTGGTAGAAGGTAGGGTAGACGATATGGGCCTGCGACCCACAGGTCTGAGTGGTGGAGTACCGATTCCTACCACCCGACAGTTGAACCCCGACCATCCCGCCACTTTATCCCCGTTGTCGTAATTGGTTGGTGGCCTCGCTACCCTCGCTGACGGTCTCAAAGCGGGAGCGGGATATGCTGTAAGGATGGAGAGTCTGAAGATCCCGCCCACTTAACTGCCGCTGTGCGGCCCTCCTTCACGGTCTTTGCGTCGTCGGTCAGTCGTCTCGTTTTCTGTTTTCTTCTTTACCTCACCCATTGCCACTCGTGTGCGAATCGAATATCGAACCTGTTCTCAATTTTGTTCTCGTTGCCGTGTCCTCGAAGGATTTTAGTCAAAGAACAAGTGTGGCAGAGGTCTACCTTCTAGTGTTATTCTACCATTGGAGCATTACTTGGAGACACGAAAGGCGGAGGGGAGCAAGCTGCCCAACATGGATCTTCTCACACTACTACTTGCCGTCTTGTCGGCGACACTGGCATCTGGCCATATCATAATCACATATCCAGGCTGTCGAGGGAATACCTTTGTCACAAACGACACATTTCCCTTTGGGATGCAATGGTCATATCCCTGTGAGTATTCTCCAATTCCAACCAAATTGCTCCTAGCATAATATAGCAGTACTAACATGGAGCTTAAGGTGGCGGTCTCAACGTGACGCAAAACCGGACATACTGGTCCACAGAAGGAGGAGCACTCGCTTTCCAACCCGGCTGGTTCTCCGGCCACGAAACAGCTTTCCTCTACCTCAACATCGGGCTCGACAAGGACGGGCCGGACGGCGGACCGATGAATTTCACTACGACGCTTCTCGCGCCTTGGCAACTTCTCGGTCCTTCCAACGGTCCTTACCCGGGCACGGTATGCCTGAAGGACATCAAAGTACCCAAAGAGTACGGTGTCAAGGCTGGCGATCATGCGACAATTCAACTGGTGGAAATCGCCGCCCACGGAGCCTCACTTTTCGGGGTAAGCCTTTCTCCAACGGACATGCAGTGCACGTGTAGACGTAAAAAATGCTGATAAAATTCGATAGTGTTCCGATATTGAATTCGTGGAGCCCGGCGACAAGAAGATACCGCCGTTGAATGACACCGTGTGCTTCAACGACACCACCCTCGGCGCCGCCGACATACACACCTTTGTGACGAAGGCGCAGAGGATAGACGGAAAGGTCAAAAAGAACGGCGCAGACGCGAGTGCTGTTCTCCGGTGGCTAAGCTACCTTCCCATTCTTGCCAGCGGCCTCTGGGCCTTGTCATAAGACCTTGCTTGTGTTCTTGTGGGAGGATCCAAGGAAAGGAATGGAGCTAGATGAATATACCATGGCCATCGAATTAGGTCAGACGAATGAGCTCATGCCCATTCGTCTATATGCCGACGGAATGGACTCGAGACGAAATCGACTCTCGACGACTTTGGCGGAGCATGAAATGGAAGAGACTACTATTTTCTTTAATCCCCAGCCGTCGCCGAAGTTACATGGCGAGTTAATGGGAAGGAATTACAAACTATGGGACTGGGCAGGTAACAGGCAAAGGGGCGGGCGGCTTTTGTGTTTTCTTCAGTATTTCGGCGCAATGGGAAATGGGCAGTTGACCGGCTACAATCGTGGCGGTAGAAGTGAGCCAAACCAGACCTTCTATATATTCATGTACATTCTGTAAACTTAAAGAAAAGATGCTGCGGCCAGACCTTTCTCTCATTCAAGTTCCCAATTGAGATTTTGCGTGTTATGGAAATACTTGAGGTATGGAAGCACGAACGTGAAATGTGATCAAGAGCTTGCAAATCCATTTGATACCTGCTTTTAGCTGCCGTATTTTACACGCATTGACAAAAAAGGAAACGAAAGGAAGATAGAGAAAAAGGAAACCTGCTCATTTAAGTTCCAGACCGCCCTATTCCCGTGAGCTCCCGGATCATGTGCCTGAGTCTAGACTCAAACCCAGACCACCGCCGCCGCCGCTCTCGCGTGCAGCTCTAGTAACCCCTCTATTCTACCCGATCTAGGCCTTCGTCGCTATGCGAAACTCCAGACCGCCAATGACCCATGCTGCCACAAACATGCCCAACATGCTGGTGAAGACTACGACGGGTTTCCTGAGCGCCGCGGCCAGCGAGTAGTCGTACGAGACGACAAACTCGCGGTCCCGGAACTCATCGGCGAGGTTGGTTGCCGTGACTGTCACGGCAGTGCGGCCTATGGTATCGAGATACGTCTTCCTGACGTCGACCGAGGCCTTGGCAATGGCGGATTCGGGAATGTTGGTAAAGTACTTGACGTTTCTGTCGTCATGTTAGCAGCACACTAATGTGGTTGTCTTGGTAGTGAGAAGGAGACGTTTACGTACTCTGCACCTTCGGGAAGAAGAATTTGAACAGTGATGCTTGCATATTCGACACCTTCAGCCTGGTTAGGACCCTCTAGGAAGGGCACGTTGAGCACGTAGCCGCCCGACTGGGTCTTCCTCAAAAAGTTTTTGGCATCGGAGTTCCAGCCGATTGTAAAAGGATACTTCCAGCCGCCGAAAACGGGATACCTCGGCTTCGTCTCGAGCACGGCCTCGCGTGCGTTGCTCCGAAACTTCGACGTCGACACGTTACCGATGACATCGGTGTAGTAGGTGTCGACGCTGCCAGCCTTTAAGGGAAACGTCATCTCCTTAAGAGCGTATGTGGTAGGCTTGTAGTATTGGCCCTGCTGCCACTTAACGCGGTTGAACTGGGTTGATAGGTTGGCGCCCCGATGGTAGAGCTCGTAGTGCTCCTCGAAGGCGATGTTACCACCCCAGTGGCTGATCTCAACATCGCGTTGCAGGTCGGCCACGTGCAGGACGGGCTTTGTGAACTCGAATCGCACAGTGGCAGGTGCCATGGCCCCCACCGGCTGCGCTTCGTAGGGCCCGTAGATGATTTTCGACCCCGTCAACTTCGTATCACCGTGCCTGGTGTAGTCCGGGATGTTACTCGTCGGGAACTTAACCTCGGTCTTTTGCTTCTCCGTCGGGTATGCCGAGGAGCAGTAGGCGTTGAAGTCGTGCGTCAAGAACTGTTGCTCGTCCTGGGAAATAGATGCCGGAAGAGGGGAATACGCCTTCAAGACATTGTATGAGATGCCCAATGTTTGCTGGGCTCCCGAAGCCAGCGGCTTGTTGAGCTTGATTCGGTAATACTGAATGGCACTACCGAAGATTCGAGTTAGCATGGGAAGTTCGAGCCCGTACAAGGCTAGTCTGCGAGTGCCCTACTTATTCGCATCGTATTCCACAAGGGCCACCTCGAAAGGCCCGGCTTGAGCATCTTTCCTGTCCTTAACCTCAAAGCCGCCTACACGCTCCATCTGTTCCTGTGTGAAGGGGAGGAAGTATTCATCTTGTGGACCTGGCGCGATGTTCTCCAGAACCACGTTGATATTCTCCTTGACATAGTTCTTCTCGAGTGATATTATATGCACGAGATTCGCATTCTTGAACACCTGAGGAGGAGAGAATGTGGACTGCACCGACACCGTAGGCCGCGAAAACGATTGCGAAGGAGTGCTGGCGAATGCTGGAGCTGCCAGCAAAAGCGGTCCGAGCAGACCTGCGGCGATTGCGACGGGCTTCATTTTGATGGTCAATTTGGGGTTGGAGCGAGACAGCACCTGGCAGCTCGCTTGCCCTTAAGAAATTGACGGCGTAGTGGCTGCGATGTCGTCGTTGGGTCGTCGTGTTGGTGTTTCGGCGAACAAGTTCGATCGTGGAATCTGAACAAAGTTGGCTGCTACTTTTCGAAGCTCGATGTCCTTGCAGCGTCCACGTTGCTTCAATTGCGATGTGGCTAGTGATGTGGGGCCGAGGCGATCCGAGCCACCATCCCTTTCTGTGGCTGGGGGGCTCTGTCCACCGCAAACAGCCGCACTGCATTGATTGAGGAACAATGCGGGGTCATATACCACATCTTCTTCGTAGATGAGATCGGCTTGAAGCAACCTCTAGTGGAAGAAATAAAGTACGAAGACTGGAAAATGATCTCAAGATTCAAACAGGAACGAGCTCCTGTAGTTTAGTCGCAGAGAGCAAAGCATATTGGGCACTCTACTTGAATGATGCAGACGTACTAGAAGGGGACATATTCTGTGTAAGTTACAACGGAACTGACCGGGCACACTGCGAATCCCTTAGATCGCTGCGGATGGTTCCTTTGAAATGCTCCTATTTAGACAGGCTGATGGCGGTTCCAGCTGTTCTAATTAGTGCCAACTTGTAAGCAAGTTCGCTCATTGAGCGAGCTGCAAGGAATCTGAGCTAGCTCTCACCCCTCCAATGGCTACCGCTCCCTCAAGTACTTACTTGGTCCTCGACCCCGCCTACGTCACAACTAGCGACGTCGACGAAGCTCAGGTTCAAATCGCGGGGAGAACTCCAACTTGCAGCGCGTCAAACAACTAGAAATTTCAAAGAATTATCTATCAAGGGTGAGAAGAAAGCCTATTCAAGGCAAAGCAGATCTCGGGTCGACAACATGGATAGCCTGCCCGACAATCTGAAAACGGTCTATCGAGACCTTGAGGATCAATTCACCGTCCCTGGTGAGAAGCTCAAGGCAATTACATCTCATTTCGAATCCGAGCTCGCAAAAGGCACGTTACTCCGGGTGGAAACCCCGCCAACATTTTACTGACGGTTTAATATCTAGGATTGAGCGTGGCAGGAGGCAGCATTGTAAGAGCAGGGCCGCCCAGTGCCCCCACAACCTTGTGACGGTATAGTCACTTCGCTGACAGCCCCGGATGAAAGCCTATGAACCCAACATGGGTTATGTCCTACCCCGACGGCTATGAGACGGGCACATTCCTTGCCCTGGACATGGGCGGCACCAATTTGCGGGTCTGCCAAGTCACTCTCACATCGGCAAAATCCGAGTTTGACGTTATCCAGTCCAAGTATCGCATCCCCGAGCCGCTCAAGACAGGCACCGGCTCCGAGCTGTGGGAGTACCTCGCCGACTGTGTCAACCAGTTCATCCAGACCCATCACGGTGCAAACTTGAAGCAGAAGCTCCCGCTCGGGTTCACCTTTTCCTACCCTTGCACCCAGGACTACATTGACCATGGCGTCCTCCAAACATGGACCAAGGGCTTCGACATCTCGGGGTGCGAAGGCCACAACGTGGTGCCTATGATGGAGGCAGCGTTGGCGAAACACAAGGCTCCCGTGGTGGTATCGGCCCTGATCAACGATACGACGGGCACCCTGATTGCATCGGCCTACACCGATCCCAAGATGAGGATTGGGTGCATTTTCGGAACGGGCTGCAATGCCGCCTACATGGAAGACTGCGGGTCTATTCCCAAGCTCGCGCACTTGAATCTTCCGGCAGATGCCCCCATGGCCATTAACTGCGAGTACGGCGCTTTCGACAACGAGCACGTGGTCCTCCCCCGAACTAAGTATGATGTTATCATTGATGACATGTCGCCTCGCAAGGGCCAGCAAGCATTCGAAAAGATGATTGCCGGATTGTATCTGGGAGAGATTTGGCGTCTTGTCGTTCTGGATCTCCTTGAGAAGGAAGTCATGTTCAAGGGTCAGAGTTCCGACAACCTAAAGAAACCGTATTCGCTAGACGCCTCATTTCTGTCAGCCATCGAAGAGTAAGTTCGCGGGAACATAGGAAGAAATTCGATGCTCTGTGATAACCATGACCAGGGATGTTTCCGATGATCTCGCCGAGACTAAGCGGCTGGTGAAGAAGGAATTGGGCTTCACGGCCGAGCTAGGGGAGCTCGTGGTGATCAAGCGACTAGCTCAACTTATTGGTACGCGAGCTGCACGGCTCTCAGCTTGCGGGGTTGCGGCAATCTGCAAAAAGAAAGGCTACGACCGCTGTCACGTTGGGGCCGACGGATCCGTATTCCACAAGTATCCCCACTTCAAGGCGAGAGGAGCCCAGGCATTGAAGGAGATCCTGGACTGGCCAGACAAGCAGGATCCCGACGAGGAGGATCCAATTGAGATTCTCCCCGCTGAGGATGGTAGCGGCGTCGGCGCTGCCCTCATTGCTGCCCTGACTTTCAAGAGAGTCAATGCTGGAGAAATTGCCGGTGTGCTGCACCCTGAGAATTTCAAACCTTGAGAAAAGTTGCGAGGAACCTAGCAAGGGATGAATATAACGCTTCAACGAGAATAATAGTAAGACGGAAGAACATCCTAGTCGGGTATCGTGGTATTTCATGTCTAGCAAGTCTCTATCCCATGAATGCACAGGTTGGGAGACGGTACTCTGCAATGTGTTAGGCCTGTCCCGGCGATGCCACAACCCTGGGCGTGCGTGTACTCACTGTCGAGGGTCCAATACCGCCGCCGAACTCCCTCCCACTCGCCTTTGCCGGCTTCTTTGAGACCGCTCATGTCCACAGCAATATCATCCCACTCGACGTCGAGGCCGGCATCACTCAAGTGCATCTCAGCAACTTGTGTGTACACATCATAGCAAATTCTCCGATCTGCGCCAAGGCCGTTGAAGAACCCAAATCGGCCATGCTGGTCTAGTAGTGCCGGAACGTACTCGGTGAAGAAAAGCTTCAGTTGCGAATAGTCCTCACCAAAGGTGTCAAAGTATATGGCATCATAAACCTCCCCCTGCTCGAGAAGGGTGGATACAATGTCCTGCCATCTGCCTTTGTGGACCTTAAAGGCACCCTCAGAAGGGCCGCTGTTCTCCCATGAATTCCCAAACTTGGCGTCGGGCTTGGACAGGTGCTCTATTACGGCTGGGTGGGCTTCAATGATATGGTGTCGAGCCGGCTTTGTGTCTGCAAACATGCTGTCAATGATACCCATGCCGAGGCCAATATTTAGTATCCTCTTCCCTGCATCTTTTCCTGGCAGGAGAGACTCGACGCTGCGCCTCATGATGTCTGTCTCCCAAGCCATCATGACAGCATTGCCAACATCGTCGACTAGCTTGTCTTCCGAGTATGTGAGCGCCGATTTCAGGTACTCCTCGCTGGTGACTTGCTTGTCGTCTTCGGTCTTCGGAGGCTCGAAGCGTTTGCTTTCGCCTGAGACCTCTCCTTCTACCCTGGGTTCCGTGCTATGCGCTTCGACTCCATTGGCTGAGGCCCCGTTTTGTTCCTCAAGTATCACACCGTCTTCTAAAATGACATCCTCCTCGTCAGGCCCGGATGAGAGCTCCTCGTAGTCTCCCATCAGACCAAAAAGCAACTCGGCTCGAACGCCAGCCTCGACACAGAGCTTATAGAGCTCCGGGCGGTTCATTCTCCACGCTACGCAGCCGGGTGTCTCGTTGTGATTGTCCACATCGTTCCAGATAGCCCCCCAGAGGAACAACTCGTGGATTGTATCCTTAGCTTCCTGAACGCAGAGCTCTTCTTCTTTCTCGTCGCCGTCGGCGGGAGGTTGGTTCTCGCTCGGATGTCCGCACGCCCTAACCGCGGCATGTAGCGGCGTTTCGCCCGTCGTCGGGTCCTGGCCGCTTGCTTGGCCTGGTGCGTCGAGAAGTGGCTTTAGGCCGCTTAGATCGTGTGACCAGGCGTGAAGAAGGATTTCCCGTGTCTTGTCGGGACAATCCGATGAGATTCGAGCTTCGAGCGAGTCGTGAATGGCGTTCGACGCCATGATGCCACAAACTCAACCTTCTGGCTGAAACTTGGGTTGCGACGTTGTAGCCTCGTGACTACTCGATGCGCTCAGTCTGCGTCCTGTGGACTGCTGTCGTCATGTTACAGGGGCTTTGCTCGGCGAGAAACTGGAGAGAGCACGTGCTGTATGGTGCTGTATTATTGGTCAATGGGCTTGTTGTGGGGGCCGGGAAAGCGGGGCTTCAGATGTTGAAGCTCTGCTAAACTGGAGCTTTCAGTGAGGAACTATCCCCTTGATTTCCGCTTTTGTAAGGATACCAGGAGAGGAGAGCATTGCATGAAGATATTCTTTCGGTCACCTCCCTCGTCCTCTGCGTCAAAAGTCTTCGAATAGATAATTTCTCTCCTCGCAATTTCTATCTGGGACCATCCAGCTCAGGTACGTCGTATCCACGAGGAGAAGCTCGGCTGGGTTTTAGTCCGTCGAACTGCTCGCGCTGCCCATGTTCGACAAACGTCGTCTCCGCACCGCGAGTAATTCGCTCAATCCCCAAGCTTCTGTTTTGATCAGGGCAGCCGAATGTCCATACTGATCATCAGAGACCTGAAGACCGGGAAAACCACTTGGAGAAACTACGTGCCCGGCGCCTACAGGGCTCGTCCGGGCGAGATCATTATGAAGTTTGGCCAGCAGCTCAGGTCGAGCATCATACCCGAGTATCAATGGTACTATATCGACTACGATGGGTTGAAACAAGACCTTAAGACAGCCACAGGACCGCCTGTGTCCTCCTCCAACGATGCCGGCGAGACTCGGACCAGACGCACTTGGACCGAAGAAGACGAAGCCCGCTTCGTGCGAAAACTGGAGTCGGAGCTCGACAAGGTCTTCACCAAGAAGAAGGTCAAGGCCCTGGAGATATCGCGGCGGATACAGGTCAATGAGAGGGATGTCCAAGATGTCATCCATTCCATGAACGAACGTGGCGCTGGAGTCGATGGTCCCAGCGAGGAGGAGTTCATGGCGCTCGAACAAGTACTCCAGGACATCATAACGGATGTGCACGACCTTTCCAAGTTTGTCCAGGTCAATTACACGGGATTTTATAAGATAATCAAGAAGCACGATGTGAGTATCCTCTCAGCTTCGCATTTGATTGTCTTTGGCAACATGGACTCTACTAACTGATCTGTTGTAGAAAACGACTGGATGGGGTCTGAAGCCGGTTTTTGATGCTCGAATGAAAGCGAAGCCTTTCTACAAGGAGGACTATGATGCGTCTGTGGTGAAGCTTTCGAAGCTATATGATCTGGTGCGGACCAAGGGCAATCCCGCCAAGGGCGATAGCGCCGCGGGAGGAAGTCAGGCCAATTTCGTGCGCCAAACGACCAAATATTGGGTCCACCCAGATAATGTCATGGCAGTCAAGCTCATCATCCTTAAGCATCTCCCCGTGCTGGTATTTAATGCCAGCAAGGAATTTGAACCGGAAGACTCGGCCATCACGTCCATCTACTATGACAACCCAGAGAACTGGGACCTATACATGGGTCGTCTGAAGAAGACAGAAGGAGCCGAGGCCATTCGCCTGAGGTGGTATGGAGGCATGAACAGCGACACGATATTTGTTGAACGAAAGACGCATCGGGAAGACTGGACAGGGGAGAAGTCGGTCAAGGCTCGGTTCTCGACCAAGGAGAAGAATGTCAACTCGTACATGCGCGGCGACCTGCTTCCCGCTGCACTATTTGAGAAGGCGAAAAAGGACCGCAAAAAGCCCGCAAAGCAAATAGCCGAAGACGAACAGCTGGCGTCCGAGATCCAGTGGTCGATCCTGAAGAAGGGCTACCGGCCTGTTTGCCGATCATTTTACAACCGAACCGCCTTCCAGCTCCCCGGAGATGCTCGCGTGCGCATCTCCTTGGATTCTGAACTTACCATGGTCCGCGAGGACAACACGGATGGCGTTCAGCGTGCGGGTAGCAATTGGAGGCGCATGGATATCGGCGTTGACTGGCCCTTTTCCCAGTTACCCGCCAAGGACGTTGTTCGATTCCCCTACGCCGTACTTGAAGTGAAGCTCCAAACTCAACATGGCCAGGAGCCACCAGAATGGGTGCGCCAGCTGATCTCCAGCCACTTGGTCGAGGCGGTGCCGAAATTCTCCAAGTTTATTCACGGGGTTGCTTGCCTGTTCCCAGATCCCATCAAGCTCCTCCCGTATTGGATGCCGCAGATGGACGTCGACATTCGCAAGCCTGCCACACACGATTTTGGAATCAGCCGTCCTGAGGCACCTACCACCTCCGACGACGAAGAAGACGATGACGACGATCTGCCGAGCGACGTAGAAACGGCCCCGACTGCCTCCTCAGCTCTCGCTGGACCTAATGGAACCAATGGAGAGTCGAGCCGACAAGCTCTAACAAGGAGTGGTGTGTCCAGAGCTGCAGATGTCGAAGATCAGACAGCACAGCTACCTCAGCTTGAGGATGACTGCCCCATCTACGACTCGGATGATGAATACGATCACAACTACGCCCTGGAGGAGGCGAGACGGGTGGGAGGGTGGACCTATTACTCGACTTTGGTCAACTCTACGGTTAGGAAGATCCGAGAAGCCGTCTTTGGGCTGGTACGAACAATTACCGAGTCCCACACCTCGTCTATACCGCCGCACGAGAGAACAATTGCACTTTTTGGCGGCGATCCGGTCGAAACCAGGAATTTCAAGGCGCCAAAAGGCAAAAAGATTCACGTGCCGGTTCGAGTAGAGCCCAAGGTGTATTTTGCGGCTGAGCGGACATTCCTGGGCTGGGTAAGAGAGCTACCGACTCTTGGACGTCTTTGAATGCTAACGTGCCTCTAGCTAGAATATTCCATCTACATCGGGGCCATTGCCGTCACGCTGCTGAATCTCGGGTCAAAGCAGACGATGGTTGCGTTTCTCATGGCAGCCATGTATACCGTTATAGCTATCTTGTGTCTTGGCTATTCGGTAGGGGTATATCTCTACCGGAGCCGAGCGATTCGCACTAGGAGGGCCGCGCGATATCACGACAAATGGGGCCCGAGTGTGCTCTGCATCGCATTATTAGTGGCAGTCACCGCGAATTTCGCTCTTGAGCTCAAAGAGAGGGGGATGGTGTGACGAAACGGAGCGGGGAGCGAATGAACTGGAAGAATGAGGATTGGAAAACTCTCTTGAGCGATTCATGTTGGATTGGGCATGCATAGAGCCCATAGACCAGAAGAGCTGGTTAGGAGCGCAGCATTACCCTGGTAATAGATTGTGCTTTGCAGAGCAGGTTGGTTTTCAGCAGACGGCTGCAGTCGCCAAGTTCGTAGGGTAGCCTCCAAGCCTGTCTCAAAGAGGGCCCGGAAGTTAGGCAACTGTATACTAGTTTGCATGCTTGCCTACACACAATTTTGTAGGGTCGCTGTACTTTAATTAATGCCTACCCACAGCGACGAAGAGAAAGTCTCCGAGCCCCAAGTATCGGGGCATATGTGAGAGGACCTTGTATCGACGTCCTCAGCCTTGGCACGCTTACGGCCTGGCACGCACCAGCTGGTCCTCAGTTGCTCCTTCACCGATAAAGTCTGGGGCCGAGACATAAACTCTCCGAACAGTCCGGGTATATTGGGGCCCATTAACATCCTAGCCATAAGACTGGGGGGATTTTCTTATGCGAAAATGTGCAAGTCTTCTCCTAGTTCGTGACGTTATTCACAATCAGAATCCGTCGGCTCTGCTATCCATTAACTACAGGATACGCTAACAGTGCAGTGCACTGGAGTACCCCGAAGGAGAGGGAAGGGGAAACCCAAGAAAAACCAAGCTAAGCAGGTTAGAAGAAACAAGGAAAGGCGAAAAGAACGAGGGAGAGCCAAAACTAATTTCGGCATCCGATCATCTACAACATGCGCCCAATGCCTAGAAAGGGGATTTGAAGGTGGGGAATTGGCAGTCGAGAGAGGAGGACGGCTAGAAGGAATGGTTGAACTCCGCGTTGAATCCGAGGCGCCTGAAAAAGAGAAGGTTGAGTTCACACTTCAGAAGTTAAATCTCTGCTGTCCGGCCCCATGTTGATATTGGATGGGGATCGTCGATGTTGTAGCTGGGCGGCGAAAGTGGTTTCGCGGTGTGTGGGGTTGATTGGACCGGAAGAATTTATAAGCACCTCTTACCGTCGTTTTTGTAAACCATCTTGAATTGTGCTTCCTGGGTATGAGGCCGATCATTCACTATCCTTTTCACCTGCCACATTTTGGCTACTGCTTATACTCGAGTGTCTAATAACAGGACAGGCTCCTAAGGGAGCATGGACCGGATTGGAAGAATGAGCTGAGCTATTCATTGTGGATTTGAGGCGCGGTCGAGACCCATTCCGATGCAGGTTCGCCCTGACTATTATGGCGGAAGTACTCTCGCACCAAACAAAAAATAGATCCGGAGGCATACATACACTCGGCCAGTTTGAGCTCCACAAGCCTGACCGCTTCCTTTGAGAGGACGGAAGCACTTGTGCAAAAGGTGGGGGCTAACTGGGGAAGCCGCTGAACATCTTGACAGGAGCTGATCAGCGCAATACCTTATGTCCCCGAGGCCCGTTTTCTTGTAAGTGGGATTTGGAGCTCTGCTGTCGGCCAGCCAGTTCGTCTTAGACCGAATTGGTCTTCCCTGACAAGGTGCTCCACATATAAGCCCAACGAGCTGCTCTGCGCAATGTTCATCATCCATTCTAGCATTTCCATTCTAGCATTTCCGAACGAACTTTGTGTGGCATTCCAGTCCCGAAGAATCGGAAATCACCCCGCGTTCCACGTTCTTCGTAATCCCCGCCCCCCAACGGTATTGAGGCGCACATCAGCAAGTTCCATTTTATAAA
>Ga0247774_1000585_pt1 | contig 18096 bp, 18 predicted proteins | sample UWRJL001104B6_FD_179933 | JGI IMG/M metagenome (GOLD analysis project Ga0247774, IMG submission 179933) | Plant litter microbial communities from Arlington Agricultural Research Station in Wisconsin, United States - UWRJ-L001-104B-6 | ecosystem: Environmental > Terrestrial > Plant litter >... | reverse complement strand
CAACTCACAAAGGCCTCGACGAAGTAATTCAGTACCTCGCAGAGCGCTTATTCCTCTAAACGACCCGGACGGCGCTTTCACCGGCTCCCTGAAGGCCGCCAAGATTGCCAAGATTTCCAAGATCGCCAAGATCTGGGATCGACCCATGGCGCACCATCACACCGGGGTACTCGATGAAATTTTGGGGGGGTAACTCTCCTGCGCTCTACGCTGAAATTTCAACGAGAAAATTCGGCGCAGGGAATGTCAGCCGGATGGTGAAGAGGAAGTTGCCGTGAACAATGCGAGCCACGACTCGCATTGTTAACAACAAAATTTCCGCGTGATCTTAGGTGTATTCTGCGTTCTGAGGCGTTGAATGCACTTGGCGATCTTGGAAATCTTGGCGATCTTGGCGGCCTCACAGAAAGCCGTCGGAGAGTCGGCCGCGCCCATGCGGAGCGTCGAGATAGCGTTTCAGCGCGGAGGCTTGAGTGGCAAATTCGGCCGATTCGATGCGGCTTTTTTCTGCATCGCTGGGCTCGGGTGTTCGTCCAGGGTGTCGATGGCGGCGAGTACGGCTTGGATGCCGTGGTGGCGGGCGGCGGCTTCTAGGAAAATGCCGGGCACACGGGCGAGCTTGACCGCGGTGGCTTTGCCCAGGTCGAGCTCGCGTTCGGCGAAGCCCTCGAACGAAGAGAAGCCCTTGGCCTCGTGCAGCTTCTCGTCTTGGATGTGTTTGAGCTCGACGCCGATTTGAAAAAAGCCGTCGTCCAAGTTTTTGCGCAGGGCGCGGATGCGCACGAGCACGTTCAAAAGCTCGCTGATGCGCTGTTTGATGACGTCTGCGTCGTCCGGTGAGCGCAGCGTGCCGCGTGCGCTGCCGGGCTTTGGCGGGGAAAGATTCCTGGCAGCGGCCTCTTCGGCATGCTTGGCCGCATGGCGGGCAGCCCAAGGAGCCGCGCCGCGCATGCCCAGTCGGCGCTTGCCGGAGGCCTCGGCGGCCTCGGCTTTCACCGGGCGAGCTCGCTTTTTGCCCGCTGCCCCGGCTGGGGGCGGCAAGGACTTCCGCGCTTGAGGCGCGACTGATTTGCGCGGCGCAGGGGGCGCAACCGATTTGCGCGCAGGGGCGACGGCCGCTGGGCGCGCCGCTGCCGGGGGACGGATGGATTTGGGTGCGCGTTCGGGGGCACGGCCAAATGGTGCAGTTTTTGTTCGGGATTTCATCGAACGACTAGCCCTAGCGTTGGTGCATCCGAATGATCACGGATGCCCCCTAAGCCTTTGTTCCAGTTTAGTATGACGCCCGCCTGCTATGCAAAAACCCGAATCCGATCCGCCGAGCCGAGCCGGGAGCGCGCCGCCTCCGCCCAGCTCGAGCCCGCTGAACGCCAATCTTTTTCCGCAGGACCCTCGGATCGCGGTGGTGGTGAACGGCAACGCCAAGAGCGTGACCGAGGAGGTGATCTCGACGTTGCACCAGATTTTGCTCGGGGGTGATCTGTTCGTGTCCCGCAGCTTGGACGATGCTCGGCACATCGCGCGCACCATCGTCAGCCGCGGCTACGGCACCGTGCTCACCGGCGGCGGGGACGGCACCTTTACCGTGATGGTTACGGAAGTGGTTCGTGAAGGACGCAAGCAGAACCGGGGACACCCGCGCTTCGGGTTGCTCAAATTAGGGACCGGAAACGCTCTGGCCTGGGTGGTGGGCGCGCGTGATCCGAAGAACGGCGAGCTCGCGGCCGACATCGAGCGGCTGACTCAGGATGCGGGCAGCCGCAGTATGCGCTTGATCGAAGTGGAGGGCTTCATCGCGCCTTTCTGCGGTTTCGGCGCGGACGCGGACGTGCTGGCGGACTATGCGAAGGTCAAGGGCAGCCTGCAAAAGACGCCGCTCAAGCGGGTTGCGCCCGGCCTGCTCAGCTATGGTGTGGCGGCGGTGACGCGCTCGATTCCGAGCTACCTGATCAAGCGCATGCCCCATTGCCGGATCGTGAACCAGGGTGGGGAGGCATTTCGAGTGGGCGCCAAGGGTGCGCTGCTCGGCAAACCGATCGCCCGGGGCGCGGTGATCTACGAAGGGCCGATGCGCCTGTGTGGGTTATCGACCATCCCCTACTATGGCTACGGCTTTCGCATGTTTCCCTACGCCGACGAGCGCCCGGATCGCATGCACCTGCGGCTGGCCACGCTGACGCCGCTCGAGTTCGTCCGCCACTTCAACGAGATTTGGCGCGGAGAGTATGACAATCCGAGCAGTTTGTTCGACTACCTCGTGGAGTCCATCAGCATCGAGCTGGACCCACCGACGGATTTCCAAATCGGTGGAGACCCGCGAGGCAAGCGTGCGAAACTAGACATCCAATTGTCGCCGACTCCGATCCGCCTGGTCGATTTTTACGCCCCCCCGACGGTTGCATGAAAACGGCCCCCTGCTTGCTCGCGCTCGCCTTCATGGCTGCGCTGGCGCCGCGCCTGGCCGCTGATGACTCGCCGTTCCAAGCGAGCTTGAGCTGTCAGCCCGCCGCTGGTCCGGGGCGGATCCTGTGTGAGCTTTCGACGCGCGCCACGCAGGGCAAGTTGGTGTGGAGTGACGCTCTGGTGGTGCGTGCCCCGACGTTTGCCCGGCCGCTCAAATCGCGCTGGGTGGCCCAGTTGGGCGCGCCGGCGGCTTCTGGCGGGGCGTGGGCCAAGCTCGCCTTGGTGGCGTCGCAGGTGGGTGCGGGGAAACTCGAGCTTTTGGCGCGCGGCGTGGTCTGTCACGACGGCCCTGCGGGTGAAGCATGCGCCCCGGTGCTGGCAGCGGTCACGGCCGAGATCCGGGTTGGCTCGCCGAGCGGCAACGCGACCGGGTCGTGATTCGGCGACCGCGAATTTGTCCCAAATTCGCGGGCTCGGTTAAGCATGGGGCATGCAGCTTCCCGGCCGACTGCGACTCACGACGCTTGGCGACCTGCTCGGCGCGCTTCATCGCGCCTGCGCCAGCGGCACGCTCGAGCTGGTGGAGGTCGAGGGTGCGCGCGCGGGCCGCAGCCATCGCGTGTTCTTCGACGCCGGCTTGATCCAAGACGTGGACACCTCGCTCAGTCATCCGAGGCTGGGAGAGATCCTGGCGCGTGACGGCTTGCTCAGCATGTCGGCGCTGGCCTGCGTCGCGCGGCGCTTGCTGGAGCAGCCTGGCAAGCGCGTGGGTGAAATCCTGGTCGAGGAGGGCTTGGGCACGGCCGATCTCGTGGCCGGTGCCCTGCGCCGGCAGCGCAGCAGCCGACTCGAGGCGTTGTACGGGCTGCGCGAAGCGTTGATTCGTTTTCACGTGCCGCGGCCGCGCACCGGTTATCGCCAGCCCCCGCTGTCGCCGCGCGAGTTTTTGCACGGTCGGCCGCGCGCTCGGGCCGACTTTTCCGCGCGCGTCAACGAGCGCTTCGCGTCCCGCGGCGGAGCCCGCGTCGAAAGCGCGCGCGGAGCCGACGCTGCGCGCCACGCGGCAGCTCGCGCGCTCGGGCTTTTGGCGAGCGCGTCGCGCGCCGACGTGCAGCGCGCATTTCGGAAGTTGGCCGCCGAGCAGCACCCGGATCGCTTTCCGAACGCGTCGGCCTCCGAGAAAGCGCAGCTCCTGTCACGCTTCGCGCAGTTGAGCGCGGCTTATCACCTGCTCATGGGTTGAGCCAGCGTTCGAGCGCAACGGGCAGCTCGAACAGCGACTTCAGCAGCACGTCCGGCTCGCTCGCAAGCAGCAGCTCGTGCCGCTGCATGCCCCCTTCGACCCCGACGCTGTGCGCGCCGGCGGCCTTGGCGCACAGGATGTCTTGCGCGCCGTCACCGACCATCACAAGCTCGCTGGGAGTCAGCCCGAGCTTTTCGGCGATGTAGCGAAGTGGCAACGGATCGGGCTTGGTTTTGGCCAGATCACCGCCGCCGACCACGACCTGAAACGTCCCCGCTAGCCGCAAGTTGGCGAGCACGTGCTTGGTGATCGAGGCCGGCTTGTTGGTGCACAGGGCGAGCGGCAAGTGACCGAGCTCGCTCAGGGCCTCGTGCGCGCCGGGCAAGAGCCGCGTGTGATCGGTTGGGTGTTCGCCATAGTAGGCGACGAAAGTCGCGAGCAGCGCGTCGAGCGCAGGCGCGCTCGGCTCGAGCCGTGCGGCGCGTGCCAGGAGCAAGCGCGCGCCGTCGCCCACGTAATCCGAGATTTCGCCGACCGACAGCGTGGCGAAGCCATGCGCGCCGAGCGCGTGGTTGGCCGAGTTGGCGATGTCCAAGCGCGAGTCGATCAACGTGCCGTCGAGATCGAACACGATGCCCAAGCGGATCGCGATGCCCAGCTTGGCGGGCCCGCCGGGATCAGGATCCCGGTTGCTCATCCGGCGTGCCGAAAAGCCGCTCGGCCCACGAAAAACGGGCCCATCTGGTTGATGAACTCCGAGGTCTGGCGGGTGGCGCGCATGGCCTGCACCACGTGTGACAGCGGGTGGAGGTCCTTACCGATCAAGCCGATCACGAACTCGTTGTCGTTGGCGTCGAGGCCGTGGCACGCGAGGCGCACGTCGTGCGCTAGATCTTGGGCGCCGTAGGCTTTGCCGATGCCCGCGTGCTCACGCAAGATGGCGCCCTTCTCGCGCGGCTCGACGCGCTCGAATGCGCCCGAACGGCGAAGCGGGTACCACACGGCCCAGGGCCAGGCCTCGTTCAGCACGGTCTCGCGCGGGCGGCGTAGCAGCCAGTACTCCAGATCGGTCTCGAAGCCGCTCGAGTAGCTGCGGCCCAACATCGTGTACTCACGGAGCAAACTGAGGTTCGTGGCCTCGGGCTCACCGAACACGGGCCGCAACTTGTTGGCGAAGTCGAGCGGCTCTTCGCTCCAGCTGAGCACGCCCAGGCCGTGCGGGTTGTTCACGTCCTCATAGACGACGCTCGGCACGTTGCGGCGTTTCAGCGCGGCGCCCAGATTTCTGAGCGCGTCGGCCGGGGCCAACGACTTGTCGGATTCGAACACCATCAGCTGCATGAACAGCCGGCGGTCCATTGTTTGTGGAATTCCATCGCGCGGCGCGCCTCGTTCCGAGACTTCGATCCGGTCTGTAGCTGCGTTTTCGCCCATGCGACGAATGCTAACAAAAACGGCGGTCCCCGTGCTTGCATTCGACAGATCTCTGATAAACTCCGCCGGCTTTGGCGCCCACCACACTCGAACACCCGCTCCCTGCCGGCATGAGGGATTTGCTGCCGCCCGTCGCGCGGCGACAAGGCGAGCTCGCGCGGCGGATCACGCGTTGCTTCGAACTTCACGGCTACGAAATCGTAACCTTGCCCGTGTTCGAATATGCGGAGGTGCTGGAACGCGGACTCGGCGCTCTCGATTCGGACGAGGTGTTGCGCTTCGTCGAGCCGGAGAGCGGGGAAGTGGTCGCACTACGCCCGGACATGACGCCGCAGATCGCGCGCATCTTGGCCACGCGTTTGGCCGACCTGCCGGGCCCGGCGCGGCTTTGCTACCACGGCTCGGTCATGCGCCGTCGCCGCGAGCGCGCGCGCCGTCATCGCCAAATCTTTCAAGCGGGGGTCGAGCTGCTCGGCTTGGAGGGCCCAGCAGGCGATCTGGAGATCTTGCGGCTGGCCTCGGCGGGCGTACGCGCCGCGGGCCTGACTTCCTTCGTCTTCGATCTCGGCCACGCGCGCATCGCCGCGGCGCTGTTGGAAACGCTGCCCGAGGCGCGCACTTCCGAGGTCGTGGAAGCGCTGGCGATCAAAGATCAGCCCGAGGTCTCGCGCCGCGCCGCGCTTGCCGGCTATTCAGGCCGCACGCTGACGGCGCTCTCGGAGCTGTGTGAGCTGCACGGTGGCAGCGAGATTTGGCCGCGCGCCGAGCGCTTGTTGCTGGGTACCCCAGCTGAGCCCGCGCTGCGCGAGTTGCGTCGCATTTGGGATGCGGTGAGCGTTTTGGAGCTTGCCCCCCAACTGCTGCTCGATCTCTCGGAGACCCGCAATTTCGCCTATTATACCGGGCTGATGTTTCAAATCCACGCCGATGGGCCGGGCAGCCCGATCGGCGCCGGGGGCCGTTACGACAGCTTGCTCGGGCGTTTCGGCGCGCCGCGCGCGGCCGCGGGCTTCGCGCTCAGCCTGGATCATTTGGCGTGGGCACTCGAGAGCATCGCTCGTGAAGAGAGCAGCGAGCTGCGTGTGCTGACGTTGGGCGCGAGCGAATCGCTGTTGATCGGTTTGCGCAATCTGGGCGTGCCCTGCGTCGAGGCGCAGGCGGCGGGCGGCCCAGAGGCGCTGGCTTATGCACGCGCTTGGCGCTTCAGTCACGTGCTGGAAGTCGGGCCGCAAGGCGTGTCCCTGATCAACGTCAGCGACGAACAAAAAAGATCCGTTCTCCTGGAGCCAGAAGCTCTAGTGAGTAGTTTGGGCCAACTCCCTCTGGGGTCGGCGTAGTCTCGCGGCCCTGCCGCTGTAACAACCGTGCGAGAGAATATGTCTTCTGTGGTCATTGTCGGTGCTCAGTGGGGCGACGAAGGTAAAGGCAAAATCGTCGACATTTACATGGAGTTTGCCGACGTCGTGGTGCGCTACGCGGGCGGCCCGAACGCCGGCCACACGCTGGTCGTAGGCGACGAGAAGATCGTCGTACGCCTGCTGCCGAGTGGCATCCTGCGTGAGCGGACGCACTGTATCTTGGGCCAAGGCATGGTGATCGACACCGAGGTGCTGCTCGGCGAAATCGACGAGCTGCATCGCCGCGGTCACTCGAACCTCGAAGCACGGCTATCGCTCAGCGATCGCGCGCATTTGATCCTGCCGTACCACGTGCTGATCGACACCTTGCGTGAAGGTTCGGCCCCCGCGGACAAAGCGCTCGGCACCACCAAGAAGGGCATCGGCCCGGCCTACGAAGACAAGGTGAAGCGTGTCGGGGTGCGCTGTGGGGATCTGCGCGATCTCAAGGCGATGTCCGCGCGCATTGCGTACGCGATGGAGGCTTGGGCGCCCACCGTGCGCGCGCTGGGCGGCGAGCTGCCGACCCTGCAATCGGTGATGGCCAAGCTCGAAGCCCACGCCGCGCGCATCGTGCCCATGTTGGCTCACACCTCCGAGCTGGTGGACGACGCGATCAAGGCCGGAAAACGCGTCATGCTCGAAGGCGCGCAGGGCACCCTGCTCGACATCGATCACGGCACGTACCCCTTCGTGACCTCGAGCTCTGCGGGGGCGGGCGGCGCGGCGAGCGGCGCGGGCATCGGCCCGAACCGCATCGGCACCGTGATCGGCATCACCAAGGCCTACACCACGCGCGTCGGCACCGGTCCGTTCCCGACCGAGCTAGATGACTCGGACGGCAAGCACTTGCGAGAAGTCGGCGCCGAGTTCGGCTCGGTCACCGGTCGCCCGCGCCGCACCGGTTGGCTCGATCTGCCCGGCCTGCGCTACGCGTCGCGGGTGAACGGCATCGATGGCCTGGCGCTGACCAAGCTGGACGTGCTGACGGGCATGGAGCGCATCCGAGTGTGCGTGGCCTACGACACTCCCCAAGGCCGCGTCACCAGCCTACCCATCGATCAACTCGATCCCCCGGGCCTGATCCAACCCGTGTACGTGGAAATGCCCGGCTGGAAAGAGCGTCTCGAGGGCGTGCGCGTGTTGGACGACCTGCCCGCCAACGCCCGAGCCTACGTGCGCTTCATCGAAGAACAGGCGGGTGCTCCGGTGTATCTGGTCAGTGTCGGCCCGCGTCGCAGCGAAACCATCATGCTGCACAACCCGTTCGTGGGCCGAGCCGCCGCGCCATAGGCGGCTCACGCGCTGGGGGGAGAGTGCTAAACTGAGCGCTACATGCTCCCCCTGGCCCTTGGCGTGCTCCTCCAGGCTCGCGCCGCGACGCTCGATCTGACGACGGCCGCGCAGGCGAGTCCTCGGCCTCGTGAGTGTTGGGGGGCAACGGGCGGAGACGGCGTTTGGGTGCGACTGCGCGGCGCGGATGCGCAGCGCTACTGCGAGCTTTTGGCGCGCGGCTACGCGCGCCTCGGGCAAACCCCCGAAGCAGCCCTGCAGGCGGCACAGGCGGCACAGGCCTTGGCAGGCCCAGTGCCGGCGGTGGTGGTGCTGGCCGCGCGCGCGGACTTACGCTTGGGCGAAAGCTCACTCGCCTATCAGCTGTTCCAAGGGGCGGAAGCCAAGGACGCGCAGGCGTTTGCCGATCCCAAAGCGCTCCACGACTATGCGCGGGCGGCGTCACTCGCGGGCAAATCGCCGGAAGCGGTACGCTTGTATCGCCTGCTCGTTTCGCGCATCGCCTTGCTCGATGATCCGCGTGAACGTGCCTTCGTGCAAATCGAAGCCGCAGCGCACGTCCTCTCGCACGTCGAGGGCGGAGCTGACGAGGCGCTTGGCTACCTAGCGCACGCACGGCGCGAAACGCTGGGGCTGTCGGCGTGGATCAGCGGCCTTCGGCTATTGGCGATTCAGCGCAGCGGACGCGGCAATGGGCCGGGCCTTCTTGCTACGCCCCCCAGTCTGGCTTCGCTCGGTGCGCCGCCGCCGGCGCAGTTCAGCGCTGAATTCCCGCTGCTTCCTCCGGGCTTGTTCGCCGCCCTGGGGGCGGCCCTGAGCACGCGCGCAGAGGGCGTAGCTCCGCTCCGCGGGTCGCCCCGGAGCGCGGGCAAGGGCAAGCCGCGGTGACGCGCGGGCCGCTGGTTCCGGTGCTGCTCATGTTGGCCAGCGCGGCCGCGCCCGCGCGAGCGACGCCCAGTATTTGGCTGCGCGCAGCTCAGCCGAGCACGAGCGCGCAGCAGACGGTTTTGAATCGGATCGAGCGTCTGCTGAGCTCCCTGGGCCTGGCAGAGTTCGATGCCGAGCTTTCCGCGGGCGCAATCGCGCTCACGCAGCTCGGGCAACCGAGTTGGCCGTGTTTTTCGCGAGCGGGCTCCGCGGCGAGCTCGCTGCCATCGACTGAGCCGGAGCTCGTGCTCGACGCGCGCTTGGAATATCTGATCGGCGGGGCACTGCTCGACACGCAGGCCGGTCGCGAGGCGGAGGCGCGCTGCATGCTCGAGCGTGCGCTGCGCGATGCGCCGAACAGCCCGCTGGCGGCGCACGGGTTATCGGATCTAGCCATTGCTGCGGCAAAAATGGGTGATCGCGAAGCCGAGCACGCGGCCTACTTGCGCGCGCTCGAGCTCACCTGGGAGCCCGACTCGCGCGGCAATTTATTGGCAAACCTGGCCGAGAGTGACATGGCGCTCGGTGAGCTGAAGCGCGCGGTGCGTGGCTACCAGCGTGCCCTTCAGAGCTCGCAGCAACCGGAGCTGGTGGCGGGCGCATACTTCGGATTGGCGGTAGCGCTCGATCGCTCGGGCGACCTGCCGTCCGCGCTCGAAGCGGCCAAGCGTGCCATCGCCGTGCAATTGCCGCCCACGGTGTTCGCTGCGGGCAGCGTGCTGGACCTGCCGAACGTATTTTTCATGCCCAGTTACGAGGTCCACTACTACAAGGCGCTCGGCGCAATGGCCGAAGCGGAGCGCGCCAAAGACGACCTCGGGCGGCGCGACGCGCTGGCCGAAGCGCTCGAGCAGTGGACGCGTTATCTCCAGCCCGCGGAGCTCGACCACGCACGCTTTGCCCCGCGCGCTGCCCTGCACAAGGCCAGCGTCGCGCGGCGCCTGGCCGACGTCACGACAAAATTGCCCAAAAGTGCCGGGAAAAACCGGGACAACCCGGCACCGTTGCTGTGACTCGCGCGAGCGCGCCCGGGTCAGGCCGCGTGCGGTAGCGTGGACGCCAGCGCGCGGCTCGCGCCCTCGGCGTCGTCCACGGCTTCGAACACGGGGTGCAGGTGCGGACCGCGACCGAGCTCTCCGAACGCGCCGCTCATCGCCAGTGCGCGAGCACGCGGGCCGTCCAGCACGAAGAATACGTCATGCAGGCCATCTCCTACGGGCGCGCCAATGACATCGACGATGATGCCGCGATCCACGTGCAGCTCCTCGGTGCCGCGCTGAATCAAGACGCGCTTGTCGGTGATCAAATAGCGGGTGTGCTTGGCGCCGTAACCTTGGCGAATGACCGCGTCGTAAATCACGTAGCAGCCGACCGCAAACACCAGCAGTATCGCCAGCGACAAACCGAAGGTCAGCGCGGCGAATGGGAAGGAACGCACGGCCATGCCGCCGCCGCGCACGACTCGCTGCAAGGCCGGGATCCCGTGCACGACCATGCGCTCGACACCCGCAAACAGGAAGGCGCCCACGGCCACCAACCCCCATTCGCGCTGGCCCTGCGGCAAGTACGCGCGCAGTTGGGGGTGACGACGCGCCGACCAGATCACCCGCTCTCCGTGGTCGAGGCGTTGTGCCAGCGGGCGCTCGCCGTGTTGCCCCGAAGGCGCGATGGCTTCTGCGCCTCGCACGATCGCCCACACGCGATCCGGCGCGCGCACGCCATACAGCTTGAGCGTGAGCTTGCGACGCAACGCCCCCGTGGGCACTGCACGCACCAGCTCCAGGTCGCCCGCGTTGCGATCGCTGTCGTCCCAAAAGATGCGCGCGAAGCTGATCGCCTTGCGATCGATGCTGCGCCGAAAGGGCCCGAAGTAGGTGATGACGTGCTGCTCGGTCACCACGTAACGCGCGCTCTTGAGCCAGATCCGCGGTACCTCACGCGCCGCGATGCCGAGCGAAGCGCACCACACGGAGAACAGCATCGGGCCCGCGGGAGCGGTGCGCAACGCGAGCGCGATCACGAGCGCGAAGCTGAGCGAGATCGCCGACAGCACGAAGAACAAGAAGGCAACAGCCCGCGCGAGAGGCGGCGGCGCCAACACGGTTGGACTGGCCATCCAAACGATGCGTTCGCCGAAGAGGGGGTCTCTCGCCACTTGATCGCCTCGTCTCGTATCAACGTCCTAAGCTGCCCTTAAGTTGCGCCTAACTACGCGGGACGTCCAGGGTTCCAACCGCGATGGAATCGCGAGCACGCGCTTTTGCGGTCGATCGTGCCGTGCTCAGGGATTGAGCGCGCGGGCCTGCCGCGCGCTCGTTCCGTTCAGCTCAGTTGCAGGCCCATTTTTGATTCAGGCAAATGCAGTCGGTATTGCCATAGCCGCATTCGGCGCCGCCGGTGCAGGCGCTGCCCACTTGAGGCTGGGTCCCCGGGCACGTGTTCGTGCACGTCCACTTCTCGGTTTGCCCGCACCGACACGTGCCCAAGCCGGGGTACGGGCAGGTGCCCTGACCCTGAGTGCAATCGTTGCCCACCGTGGGCTTGGTCGCCGGGCAAACCAAGACCGCTTGGCAATTCCACTCGTTGCCCGTGCCGCAGGTGCACTCGACTCCGGGGAAGTCGCAAGTGCCATCGACATTGCCGCAGGCCGCGCCGTCCATGGGAGCCGCTCCTGGGCAGACCAAGGTTTCGATACAATTCCACTCGCGCCCGGCGTTGCCGCCGCCACCCTGTGAGCGGCAGGTACAGCGCGAGCCGGTGTAATTGCACTGCGTCTGGTTGCTCGTGGGCGAAGTACAAGCCGTGTTGTCCGTCGGTGCCGCCGCGGGGCAGCTAGCGGCGTTCGCCGCGCCGCCAGTGCCACCCGCGCCGCCCCCTGCCTTGGAACCGCCAGCGCCGCCACCCGTGCTGCCGCCGCCCGTGCCGCCGGTGGTCGCGCTGCCTCCGGCTGGGGTTCCAGCCGCGCCGGCTGCGTCGTCCGGCGCGCCGCCGCTGCCGGCCTCACCGCCGCTCGACTCGCTCGGCTCGCCTGCGTCCGCCGTGGAAGAGCCGGCGTGCGCCGGAGTACCGCCATTGGCGCTGGACCCGGCTCGCGAGCTGTCGCCGCCGCTGCCCGCCGCTTCATCGGGATCGCTCGAACCACCGCACGACGCCGTAAGAGCAAATCCGGCGACGAGCGCCACACTGATACCGTAGGTTAGGGCTTTCATGGGGGTCTCCTCATGGCCCGAATTGCGACGGGCCTAAGCTGGCGTTTGGGAGGTTAGTAACCAAACTTCCCATCGACCCGTCAGAAATTTCAACGAGCCCACAAATGCGGGTCGCAGAAGCCTCACTTCGGGCTGCCGCTTGGCCGCGGGGCCGGCTGCTCAGGAGCTGGAGGGCGAGACGAAGACGACTTCGATGCGCGCGTTTCGCTCGCTCGCGCCGGGGCGAGCGGGGTCGAGGACGGGCAGGGTGGAGCCGGCGGTTTCGGCGGCAACCTGCGGCGCGCCTGATTTGCGCAGGGCGTCAGCGATGGCGGCGGCTTGAGCAGCGTCGCGTGTCGAGGCATTGCCGCGAGCCACGTGGACGACCGCGAGCAGCGGGAATTCCGGGTGCGCTTTCGCGACTTTGCCCAGGGTATCGAGCTGCGTCGAGGCTTCGCTGTTCAATTGATCTCTGGCGTTGAATAGCGCGCGCAGCGTGACGACTACGCCGCGATCGTCGCGGAAGGGGAGCAGGCTCGAGGCGCTGAGCTCGTTCAACAGCGCGTCGGCCACGCCCGCGGCGGGGTTCTTCTGGGTCGCGGGGCGGCGAGCGAGAGTGAGCTCCCTGAGGCAGCCGCTGCGGGCGCCGACGGCGTCGTCGATCGGCGCCGGAGGCGTGCGCAACTTGCCGTTCAGATCTTCGACCTTGCTCAGCAGTGGGCCAACGCTTTCGCGACTCGGCTCGAGCAAACGTGCAGACATACACAGCAGCTTCGCCTGCGACAGCAACGCCTTGACGGCAGCCAGGCGCGCTTGCTCACGCTCGGCGGAGGCGGGCGTATTGACGGGCAGCGGCTCGGCATCGCGTGCGACCTTGAGCCGCGTCTCCAAGGCTTCGGCCTCGAGTAAGATGCGTTGCTGTTGCGCGTCGAGATCGCTTTGCACAGTCGTGGCTTTGGCGAGCCGCGCTTGCTCATCGGCTAGCGCTGCTTCGGCGCGTACCAAGCGCGCTTGCACCGTGGCTCGCGTGTACGCGGCCAAGGCCTGTTCGCTCAAGATCTGCGCGGACGCTTGCTTGTTCTCGCCGAACGCCTGCTCGGCTTGCGTGCGGCGCAGCTCGGCGTCCGCGTAAGCTTGCGGCGCCCCCTTGGCGGCGGCTTGCACGGCGGCGCTGGCTCGCGCGGCGTCGACCTCACGCATGACTTCGGGGCGGGGCGTGGGTGCGCACGCGACGACGGCGAGCGAAAGCACGGCGCACAACGAACACGCGGCTCGCAGCATCACTTCTTCACCGCCGGTTGGCTCGGTTTGGCTTTGACGGCGGCGGCAGGCGCGGCTTTGGCCGCGTCTTTGCCCGGCTTCGCGGCCTCGCTCTTGCTGGCGGCTGGCGCGCTCTTCAAGTTCTGCTCGGCGCGCCCTCGACGCGCGATGGTCTGCTCGATCAGCGCTTGGGTGCGCACGGCCTTCTGTTCCAAGTCGGTGACTGCCTTCTGCACCTCGGCTAGCTTTCTCTCGCTTTGCGCCGTGCGCACCAGATCCTCGGCCACGCGTGCCCAGCTGAGCGCCAAGGCGTCGAGCTCGGTTGCGTGCTGCAGATCGCCCGCGCCGCGCGCGCTCGCTGCGCGCTGTTGCGCGGCCTTGGCTTTGGCGACTGGAACCTGCACTAGATTGCGAGTCTCCGGCGCGTCGAGCTTGGCGAGCAGGCTCTGGGTGTCGGCGGCCGGATCCGGACCGGCGGCGAGCGCGCTCGGCGCGAAGCCGAACAGCGCTGCGATTACCAGGGCACAAGCGTGGGCAGGAGCGAGGCCAAAAGCTGCCGGAAGTCGGGCGCGTTTCACGAGCGAACGAAGCCACGTGTGGGCGCGCGGGTCAAGGCGTCAAGGCGCTCGTCCCGCTTCCAAGCTCAGGCTATACGGATGGACGGAGGATCCACAGACCATGACCACGCGTATACGGGCGAGCTGGGACGAATACTTCATGGCCATTGCACGAGTCGTCGCCACGCGTTCGACCTGTGACCGAAAGCACGTCGGCGCCGTGATCGTGCGCGAAAAGATGATCCTGACCACCGGCTACAATGGCTCGATCCGCGGCCTCGGCCATTGCGACGACGAGGGCCACTTGATGGAAGACGGCCACTGTGTGCGGACCGTGCACGCCGAGGCCAATGCCATCGTCCAAGCGGCGCGTAACGGCGTACGCGTGGAAGGCGGCGACATCTACGTCACCGCCTCGCCCTGCTTCGGCTGCTACAAGCTGATCGCCAACAGCGGTCTCTCGCGCATCGTGTTCGGTGAGTTCTACCGCGACAATCGCATCTTCGAGCTGAGTGAGAAGCTCGGCATCAAGCTCGATCACCTGCCGATCGAAGGCGTGCCGCGCGATGCTGCGGCGGCGCCTCCGATCTGAGCAGGCGGGCCGCTCAACGCAAGGGCGTGGGCGCCTGGTAGTACTTCTTCACCGCTGCTTTGAACTGACCGCCGTCCGTGTCCCAGGTGGTCTGGTTTCCGGCGCCGGTGCCGAAGGCGGCGCCTAGGCCGCCAGCGTCCACGAATTCTTGGACGTGGTTGAACAAGTATTTAGCGCGATTGTCACGGTAGTGGCCGGCTGTGCCGCCGGGCGTGGCGCTGGGCACTCCGAACGGGACTTGCCACCAGATCATCGGGCGGCCGAGGCCCGTCGTGATCGCTTTGGACCAGGCCAGGTACTCGTGAAAATTGGGGCTGGTGGTGTTCGTCTCGTCCAAATAGAACTTACCGCCGCGCTGACAATTCGGGTCCACGCCGGCCTCGAAACAACCCGCATCGCGATCCAGCGGGTCGGCGAAGATGATATCGGTCTTGTCGGCGCCGACCTTCTTCAGGAATGCGGCGGTGGCCGACGCATCGTCACTGGCCCACTCGGAGGCGTGGAAGCCGATCAAGACTTTGGGCGCGTAGGTGCGGGCGAGCTTGATGATGCAATGCCCCATGCCGACCAGATCGTCGCTCAGCTCCGCGCAATCCGGGGCGTTGGCCTTGAGCGCGACGCGGATCGAGGTCGGATCTCCATGTGATTGCTGCTGCGCGTAAGCCCAGAAATCAGGCTCGAAATGCACCACGGCGGGTTTGCCGAAGATCGCCAGCCGCTGGAAAAGCAGCTTCACGTCGCCCCAGTAACCCTTTTCGAACGTGTTACTGGCTAGCCCCGAGAGCGCGCCGTCGCCGGCTGCGGCCATCGCATAGAGCGTGAACATCGGCACGGTGCCGTGCGCGTCGGAAGTGTTCGCGATCTCGTTGACGAAGCTGCCATCCGGGTTCCAGTCCTTCCAACTGCCCCACGATCCGTCGCCATTCAGGTAGGCTACGAGATAGGCGTAGTGCAAGTCGAGGGTGGTGCCCAAGGTGAACGCGCCATCCTTGTTGTGATCGTTGCCCTCGTCCAGGTCGTTGCCCATGCCGATCAGGAAATTTGCCGGACGCCCAAGCTTGGCGGCGACCTCGGCTGCGCTGCTGGTGAGCACCGGCGGGCTACCGCTGGCACCAGGGCTACCGCTCACGCCGGGGCTACCTGCGAGGCCGGGGCTACCGCTGCTGCCCAGGCTACCGCTGGCGCCGGGGCTACCGCTGCTGCCAAGACCACCGCTCGCGCCAGGGCTACCGGCGTGGCCAGGGCTACCGGCGTGGCCGGGGCTACCGGCATGGCCAGCACTACCGCTGCCGCCCGAGCCCAGGGCACCATCGACGTTCGGATTGCCATCCGATGATGACCCGCAAGCCATACACAAGCCCATCGCGGCGCCTAACGCGAGGCGTCTCGAAAACAAAACCATGTTGTAGTCTCCTGATGAATTCTCGGCGCTAGCCGATACGGCGCCCACGCAAGCGCGCGAGCAAAGCTTCTCGATTGGCGGGAGGCGCGACTCTGGTCGCGGTCTTCCGGTGAATGCCACTCGCCTCTTCGGCTTCGTTGGCGTCGCTCGTTTGGACTAGTGCTGGCGCCGGCGCTGCGACGTTGATCGCGACCTCGGCTGCGGCGTGGCTGAGCTGCGTGTTGGGAACAGGCGCGGGCGCGCCGTTCACTGCGCGATCGATGAATGCCTTCGTGGCCGCGCCGAAGCGCCGAAAACGCACGCGCAACCCGCCGGGCCGATCGCCTTCCGGCTCCACATAGCCCACCACCTTGGCCTCGGCCCGAATCGGTTTCTGCCCGTTATCGAGCGTGACGTCGAATACGATCGCCGTGTCCAGCGGCAGCGCTGGCTGATCAATCAACAGCATCGACTTGGCTTCGATACTGAACCGCTCGTGCGCAAGGTACTCTTCCTCGTTCGCGTACGGGCGCTGTATGTGAATGACGATCGGACTCGACAACACGAACCTCCCGAACAAGGGCTGAATGGATATTGGAGTATACGACCCTCCGCACTGCCTCACTAGTCTTGCTTTGAGCCAAGCTCGAAGTCGGTGCTCCACACACGCCCCTCACTCGCCGCCGTGGGTGGATGCGAGTAGAAGTGGGTAGGAGCTTTTCCGCATGGATCTCGGCTCTCGCCGCCGACGATTGACAGCACCCACGCTCACGCGGATATCCGCCCACCTCATGACCAAGCAGAGCAAAATTCTAGTCATCGGTTCCGGTGGTCGAGAACACGCACTCGCGACGCGACTGCTTGCTTGTGCGAGCGTGAACGAAGTTATCGTCTCACCCGGTAACGCGGGCACCGCGCACTCCGCTTCGGGCGGGAAGGTGATGCGTTCCGTGATTGGTGACCCGCTCGAGGTCGCCGCTGGAGAACGCCCGGATTTGATCGTGATTGGCCCGGAGGTTCCGCTGTGCGATGGCCTGACCGATCGCCTGAGCGATGCTGGGCATGTCGTCTTCGGTCCTACCCGCCTGGCCGCGCAGCTGGAGGGGTCCAAGTCGTTCATGAAACGCTTTGCGGCTCGGCACGGGATTCCGACCGGGCGGTTCCAGGTGGTGACCAACGTGGAAGAAGCGGAACGCGCCGTCCACGAGTTCAGCGAACCGCCCGTGGTCAAAGCGGATGGGCTTGCTGCGGGGAAAGGTGTGGTCGTCGCCGACACGCACGCCGAGGCGCTCAGCGCGGCGCGCGCCATGCTCAGCGGCGCCGCGTTCGGCGCGGCGGGGCGCACGGTGGTGATCGAGGAGCGCGTCTCGGGCGCCGAAGCCAGCATGCACGCCATCTGTGACGGCGAGCGCTTCGTGCTGCTGCCCGCGGCCCAGGACCACAAGCGGATCTTCGACGGCGATCGCGGACCCAATACCGGGGGCATGGGCACCTACGCGCCGGCGCCTTTGATCACTCCCGCGCTCGAACAGCGCATCCGCAGCGAGATTTTCCAGCGCGCACTCGAGGGCATGGTGGCCGATGGCCATCCGTTTCGGGGCGTGCTGTTCGCCGGGCTGATGATCAGCGAAGAAGGAGAGCTCTCGCTGCTCGAATTCAACGTTCGCTTCGGCGATCCGGAGACGCAAGTGCTGATGGCGGTGCTCGACGGCGACCTAGCCGAGGCGCTCAGCGCCGCAGCCCGTGGTGAGCTTCGTCCCGAGTTGCTCGAGGTCTCCAAAGATCATGCCCTGTGCATCGTGCTGGCCGCAGGCGGATACCCCGACGCTCCGCGCAGCGGCGACGTGATAAGCGGGCTGGAAGCCGCCGCCGCCGTTCCGGGCGTGCAGGTGTTTCACGCAGGCACCAGTCTGCGCGACGGCCAGGTAGTCACCTCCGGCGGCCGCGTTTTGGGCGTGACTGCGCGCGGCGCGACGCTCCGTGAAGCGCACGCGCGAGCGTATCGAGCGGCGGAGTCGATCGCGTTCGAAGGACGTCAATTCCGTCGCGACATCGCGGCGCGCGCGCTGGGCCCGCGCTGATGTCGAGCGACATCGAGGCAGCCCTCGCGCAGCTCGCTGCAGGCAAAGTCGTCGCGGCCGCCACCGAATCGTTCTTCGGGCTGCTGGCAGACATTGCAAATCCGAGCGCGGTCGAAGCCTTGTTTGCGCTCAAGCCGCGCGGTGCGGACAAAGGCGTGCCCACGATCTTGCCGTCGCGCGCGGCATGGTCGGCGCTGGTCGCGGGCGCTATCCCGAGTCTGGCGCAAGCTTTCGCCGACGCGCATTGGCCCGGTGGGCTCAGCATTGCGCTGCCGGCGGCGCCGAGCGTGGCCGCGCGCGTGGCGCTCGACGGATCGCTGGCAGTGCGCCTGCCGGGTGC
>Ga0247774_1000584_pt1 | contig 18112 bp, 20 predicted proteins | sample UWRJL001104B6_FD_179933 | JGI IMG/M metagenome (GOLD analysis project Ga0247774, IMG submission 179933) | Plant litter microbial communities from Arlington Agricultural Research Station in Wisconsin, United States - UWRJ-L001-104B-6 | ecosystem: Environmental > Terrestrial > Plant litter >... | reverse complement strand
GAATGGATTGAAAGCTGATGCCCCTAGAAGCGGCGCGGGAGGCGAGGACCAGTTGTTGATGGCAGGGGCGGGAGCTTGTTGAGGCTGTTGAGACTGCTGTGCAGGATGCACCGAGAAGACGGGGTTACGATTTGGCGGCTGAGGCACTCGAGGTTCGACCTTGATCGGACCAGGTTTTCGAGGCGGTGGCATTTGTGCCGGAGGGACTGGGATGGGTGAGCGATTTGGCGTTGGCGTTGAGGGGTGGGACGCCATCTGAACAGGTGTCGTGAGGTTCGGGGACCGGCGGGCTGCGAGTGATTCAGGGGGGCTGGGGAGAGAGTTGGCCCCGTGCTCTGGGGGGGATGCCGGTCCTGGAGTTAGAGTCCCCGGAGGCGTTGCCTCGTCCTCCGCCTGCGAATCTGGAGCCCAGTGAGAGAAGCGTCGTTCGCCGCTGGAGCTAGATTGGAAGATTGAGTCTTTCCGGAATACAGGTCCATGCGCTGCGAGATTTGCCGAGTCAAACGGGGTAGGGTTGAACATGTCCATGGATGCATCTTGCTGCTGGCCAAAAGGCAAAGCGAATGCTGGAGGTTGGCCATGCATGTTGTTCATGTTAGTCCACATGTTCATCCCTGGTGGGGGGCCGGTGTTCAAGGCGGGAGTATCGAACATTGGGATCTGGTTGAGATAGGGAGTTTCCACATCGTAAACCTGCATGCAGGCTCTCGACAACACCGAGTAAAGATTGACAGCAGCCTGTGTTCCTGGCCACCGCTCCGTGCATTGCTCCAACATATCCAACGTCGTGTCAACCAGATCCTCTACGTCCTCACGCCCATGCGCCTGGCGAATATGGGCATACGAGATCGACCACAGAAGAGTGTTGATGCACAGGTAGAGATTTAGCAGGAAGATCCACGTAAGATCCACAGCACCTTTCTCCATCTGCGCCCTCGACAGATTGACAATGTGCGCTGCGCTTTCGTAGCATATCTCGACGGACTGGTTGGACGGTTGGGGGATTTGAGGTGAGGGGCGGTTGAGGATGATTCTCATTCCATTATAGCGACCACTGAACCTAAAACAGAATCAGCATGATGGGGCGAAAGGGTGGCGAGCCGCTGGCCACTTACCACGGGATGCACCACTCAGGTTTCTTGGGCGAATCATCCATCCAAGCTTGTATCTTCCCCTCCATTGTTCCCCACCACGGATGTTGGTCGCTGGTTGGTTCCTGGCGTTTTCCCTCGTAGAGCGTCCGCCGGATCTCCGCCTGGAGAAGACGCATCTTGAAAAAGTGGACGGTCACCAGCTTCTTCTCGCTGACCGGTGCAGGAAGGATGCCTTCGGAAGTAATGTACTTGTCATCTACAGTGGCAAAATACTCGACATCAACGGCATCTTCAGTCTGGGCAAGGCCGCTGGGTCGTCCCATCGTATGGGCTAGGCCAAACTCCATCGAAGCCACGACCCAAAACAGTCGACGGCGCATGTCAAGGGTCTGGGCATTCTCGAGTCCCGAGTTGTAGGCGGTTGTGATGGTTTTCTCGAACGTCATGCCCATTCCTTGACAGATCCTAACAGCCAGGCCCAGCACAAAGTAGATGGCCATGCGCGAAGGCGTGAGAATCGAGTAGATAGCAAGAAGGATGAGGCACTGCAGCGACTTGAGGTCTCGGGGGCGGACCACCTGCTCAAAGATCTGCATGGCGGCTTGGTAATAGCTATCGGCCAAGCCAGCATACTGCGGGTCGTTCTTCTGCAGGCCGATGGCAATTACCATGCGAACGATATAGTTCTGGTAGGCGTCGTCGCTGCCGTTGTATACGTCGTCGAGATCGTTCTGAAAGGTCGGTTCATGGAGCACCGGCCAGAACATTTGGGCTGCATCTCGTCAGTCTAAGACAACGGCACCAACCTGGAGGAAAACGGCATACCCTTACCTTTTGTGCTGAAAGCATCCCAAAGTTGGTTTGTGATGGTCCTGCTCGGCAATGTAGGGGCGGGGATATCACTGAACATGGGATACATGCACTTCTTTTTCAGAGGCCCCGTTCCCGTCATTGCGATGGACTGCATCCGCTTCTCCCTCCTAGCGCGCACCTCGGGGATCAACTCGGATATTCGCTTCGAGTCGGTGAACAGCTTTGCCTTCTCCATCAGTAGCCGCGACATGGCTACTCCGCTGCTCGGGCCGAGATATCTATGCGTCTCGTCTGTTGTGCTCAGTCGAACCAGTCCGCCGCAACGCATCATCTCCTCGTTGTTCTTGGAAAAGTCGCCCTCCTCCTCGGTGAGCATCCTGAGATCAGCCTCGAGCTGGCGGACCCTGTCCTGAAGCGTAATGACATAGTGACGACTGATTTTTTTGCCCTTGGTCGTATCATAGTATTCGCAGTTGGATCCAGACCTCTCGCAAGGCAAGCAGCGGGGTAACGACGGGTCGCATCGTGTCTTTCTCTATTGGCGGGGGGGGGAAGACGAGATGTTAGTAACCTTGTCCAGCCCCGCTATTCTATGCGACCGGTACCTCCTGGGTTGGGGGCCGGAGGCGAGGCTGCGACCCATCATGACTTACCTGTCGACATCTCGTACACGCCGTTAGCGTGTGGGCGACACGATGGGCACCGCCATCCTCCGATATATCGTCGCGATGGGACGGAGCGGGTGGTGGGATATGAAGCCCTTGGGCTGCATGGGCCATAGGCGGACCCTGCTGGTGCTGTACAAGGTGACGGTTGGGCTGCGGAATAATAGGGAAGCCTCCTTGAAAGTGGCCGGAGGGGTCCATGGAGGCGAATGCGGCGAGGCCAGCTGCCTCGCTGCGTCAATGCTCTTGCAATTCCCCTGTTCTTTCTTCTCAGACGGGGGTATTGTATTTGACTCCGGCGGCAAGTGAGGGCGGGCTTCGTCTAGTGTTCGCTATTCGCTTCACAGCGGCGGGTCGCTGTCTAAACGGCACCAGGCCAGATTATGAAAATTGAGACTTCTGCAGTTTCGCCTTGTGACCATTCGATCGTAGCGTGTGTCGAATCCGCCTGGTTGTTATGTGATTGCGGCCTATTTCTCGAGCGCTGCGAGAGATGTCGTTTTACAAAACAGGTCCAAGTGCGGGGGCAGTTGGTGGCGAAGGTACAGTCGCAGACTTCAGCGCTGGTGGAACAGAGAATATTGCGCTTACAAGAAAAGTTAATTGAAGGAGTCGCGGGCGAGTTGGTAAGGCTGCACGCAAGCGCGATACTCAGAGCTGAAGGAGAAACCTTTTATCGCATGTGGGTATGCGCGGTACAGAATTTGCTAAGAGGTGTCCGTGGAAGAGATGCACAGGCACGACAGGATAAATATGCTCCGCCGAGCAGTGTGTGCCGCAAAGTCAAAGCTCGCTGTTTAGACGTAGCAAGCACACTTGGTTCGTTCAAGGCGGGGCCGATTGAACTGAGGGACAAATTCGCCAACTCACTGACCTATCGAGTACCCATGTACCATGTACCGCAGGCAGAGCCCAGATTGCCCTCTGCCGGTCCGGGTTGACCTCGCGGGTCACAGAGCTTACCCCGAATCTCCTTTCGACACCGACGGCATCTAATACATCACATATTTTGTGGGGAGAATATGTCAAAAACCTTGGCCCCTCACGTTCACAAAGTCCGATGCTTTAAGCTACTGCTGCCCCGGCTACCCGACGATCTATGCAAGTCATGAATCATCTGGAGATTACGATTCGGGTTTGCTCACGCGAGCCAAAGTCTCAATGCTCTATTCCATTCCACAATACGGATAGGCCCTAAGTCACATCTTATCAAGAAGAAGCCCATGATGATAACTATTGCGGCGAAACTGGGCCTCAAGTCAAAGTTACATAGTTGCATAGTTGCATCACACACTTCTAACCCACCAAATAAAGTTCTTGCGTTGGCTTGCTTCATGGAGACTGTAAAATGTGGTACGAGCATACTATGAATGGAGTGAACTCGCCCATAGGTGGGATGGACGGCGTAGACTGGCATCGGTCAAGGTGGATTCTGCCGTCACCAGCCAGTAATTTTCTAGAATCCACCCAAGCCGCACGCGTCAGGTCATTGAGGTCGCGGAATGTCTGTCCGCTTGACTCTTCGAAATGCATACTCTGGCCTTTTTATTTGACAACGCATTTCCCAGCGGTCGATGTTTCCAGCCGCCTGCGCCCAAATTTGGGAAGGCGCTACTGGTACGGGAATCAAATCCTCGCGCTCCTTCACTGCTACCAAGTTGCATGATTTCGTCTTGATTCTGAAGGAAATCCCATGCAACCCCCATTCCAAGGCAAGCCAATCGACCTTCCTTACGGCTTTTCAGCTCGGAAAATGCCCGAGAACCAAACCCAGAGGAGCAAGTGCTCCAACTGGCCGGCAGCGCGGGATCTACCGGGCCATCCCCCGCCATCTCTGCCTCTCACAAGTCAGAGTCAGTTGGCGTGATGATGTGCGGCTACAAATTACGGTATCCGTATATGCTTCCAGCCTCATAGGGTTCAGAGTGGCATCCCACGCCAGCAATTGGCCAAGATCAACAGGAGTTCATCTTAGATGCATGATTTATCGAATCAATTCCGTCACGTCCTTGCGGAGCATCCAGCTACTTGTAGGGCTTTCCAGAGAACGGGCACGCAACTACATGACGCAATGTGAGGCTATTCGTATTGTTCTGTTCGTTGGCGGCTAGGCCAACAATATTTATTTTTCCACTGACACCTCGTCCTCTTCATGAATACTTGCTACCAAGCTGGGTGGCCTGAATATTGCCGGCGATACGAACGTCGTCAATATGCTGATCGTGTAGTGTTCGATATCCTCTTGAACGCCGTAAAGCAACGGCTTAAACCACGCCGTCTGAGTTTCTCCAGAAAAGATAACCAACGGCACGCCCGGTGTCGCCGACAACTCATCGGCAGGGAGGGGCGGAGCTATGGACCAGGTCCCAAAACGGCGCTGCGGCCAGGGCAGACACCTGCTTTTGAAAACTGAAGGATGGTCCAGCACCACGGCACAAAGTGCAATTGGGGTGCCTTGTTCCTTGGCTGCATTTTAGGCCTCCAACAACGGTTGCCTCACAAGTCTTTCGTACAGCAGTGCTGCAGGCGATGGGGCATGATCCATTGAGCGGTGAGCATACCCTCGCAACATCAAAAACATGCCAAGCTTGAGAGTAAGGTACGCTGTGCACGGAACATGCACACATACTCAACAGTTGCTCCCAAGTGACATCAACCGCACAGCCTTGTGCAGTCGACAAAACAGCACAATAGACACTTTCGTATAGTATATTTATAAATGTATATGCCTTCTACGAGCTCGATAAGCAGATGCGACGATTATCAATCGCTTGCTACCAGAATAGTGTCACGGATCGGAGTTCAAAATGGGTTTTTTCACCCGAGACCCTAACCCTATTTGACAAAATTGACCAACTTCCCCCGCGTTCGGATGGTGATCGTACCCTGTGCGAAATGGTCAACAGAGAGGTACGAAGGCAGTACTGCTACCGCACCATCTAGTACAGCAGCTGCGAGGCACATTTCCACGTGAAATGAGCCGAGAATCGGGGCTTTGAACAAGCGTTGTAAAAGAATGATCTGTGAGTAGCATTTCTGTCAAAAGCGAGGCGGAGATAGAGTTATCTGGCTGACCTCCGCCCACGTACTGCCACGTAATGTAGACATTCTGTTCACAATGTTTGGGTACGGTGTCGAGGCTCGCTGGCGGAAGGAGGACTTCGGCTAGGGTGCCGGTGGATTAGAAATGTGGGACCTGGCCATTGGCGCGGCGGCAGAGCCATCTTCCCAGCACGGTGCAAAAGTGAACTGGGTCACATAGCAGGTCATTGACCGAACTTGGCAGGGCAAACAGGCAACAGGCGCTGCCAAGGACCTCCAAACTCAGCGCATCAAACACCGAGGCTCACAACTCCGCTCCGCCATAATACTAGAAATTCGCATCGTCGCTTTCCTTAACCAGACCCAATATCCGCGAGGAGTGCCGCAGCACCCCGGAATCCGTGCTTCTCGGTCGGGGATGTCGCTGGGAGGCTAGAGTCGCTAACCTCTAGTGATCCGAAGTGCACCAGTGGGAACCGAGACATCAAGCGCATCCATGTGGCAGCCCTCCCGGACTCGGATTGTCAACCCATCTTTGCAGAGAGTTTAATGAAGTCACTCGCATAGTGTTTCTAGAATTAAAGACTAAAAACTCTCCTTATTCCTACACTTTGTATGCCGGGAAAATACCGTGGGATCCTATCATGCCTCCCTCAAGTCTTCTGGATAACCCTCTACTCAGGGTATCCCGCCCTGTTTCAGCATGCTCGAGATGTGAGCCACATCCATCACGAATTCCTATATCAAGACTAATGCGCAATAGGCCGGTCTGCAAAGGTCAAATGCGATGGCAAACTGCCAGCTTGCACGGCCTGCGAAAAGGCAGGGCGGGCAAATGAATGCTCAAGCGCCAGTGACCAGTTTGCTCGGGGAAAGGAACGCAGGTACCTACCGCCTTGGCCCTAAATCCATGCCGAGCAAGATGATAGCCCTAACAAGAATGTCAAGCTATGTTGCAGCACTAGAGCTTCGAGTGGAGAAGCTCGAGAAGCAGATCAAGTATGCCAAAGAGCGGAGGGCATCCATGGCCAACCACGAAGGCGAGAAGATTCCCATGGACGATCGCAGGGACTCCATGGCTGCCATTCGCGTTGCAGTGCAGAGGAAAGAAGAGGTTAAGCAGGAAAGAGCCGACATAGACTCGCTAGTGTCGGATTTCGGCCTTGTGTAAGCCCCCTCCATAAAGCTGCTGTGAGATGATAGCTAACTGACATGATGTAGATCTATCGACGCCACATCTCGCGATTTTGATCCCTCTGCGACAGGAACAGCATTTGCAAAACTAATATCGACTTCCTGCTACCGTCACGCACTCCCTCAGCCTGAGGCAAATGCGTTTCCATCAAGGCAAGAAGGCCACCAGCTCATGCAGTATTACATGGACAAGATATATGCTTTGTACCCTTGCTTCTCAGAAACGACCATCTGGACGACTCTCGACAGCATGTATCTAGCTGGTGGCGAGCACGCGGTCAAGGATTCAGACCGTTGGCTGTTCTGGATGGTGCTCGCCATTGCTTCGACAGCGCAGAGCCATAGCAAGGACGATCAGTTCTACAGAAATGGAGTCGAATACGTGGCGCGAGCGCTCCCACTCGCAGACCGGGTCTTCATGCCGGGCTTCATGGCCACGATACCATCCCTCATCCTGCTTAGCCAGTACTCCATGTACGACCCCATTCATTTCGACAGCTGGCACTGCGTTGGATTCGCAACGAGGGTCATTCTCGAGATGGGCCTGCATCAGGACCCGGCTTCTCATAACATCAAGGACCGAGTGGACTTGGACATGAGACGGAAAATGTTCCACAGCGCCTACGCGTTGGACAGGTTTGTCACCCAGCCTCTGTTCCTGTCTCTGATGCTGACACGAATCAGAGCCGTAAGCATGGGCCACGCTCGCCCGTTTTCGTTTGCCGACTGGACAGCGAACGTCATTCCACCGGCCTCGACAGGCATTGGCCGCATTCCGTCTCTTTCTGGGAACATCACAGGGCCTCAATCCAGCAACCCATTCATGCACCTCTTCCAGCTCCGTCGACTCCAATCGGCATGGTACCAAACTTTGTACCAGTCAGGCGAAAACCCCATCCAAGACGCCCAGTCCTTCCTCTGGAAATCTTGCCACGACCTACGAGAATGGTCCGAATCGCTCCCTCACACCCTCCCAGCCGAAGTCCGTCGGGCCTTCAACCTCGAGCTGGAGTGGTCCTACGTCTACGTCCTCATGCCCTGTGCGCGAGCCCCGCACATCACTGAGTACCGCCAAGCCCTCATCTTCGAGCATGCTTTGGGCTTCATCGAGGGCATGCACGCCATGGCCTTTGAGACGGAAAAGGCCACGCCCCTGACGACGTACTACGACGTGATGAAGACGTACTTTATCGGGTCGCAGCTGGTCACCGTCCTCCGGGACGCCTTTGATCTGCTGGTGTCGGGAGGCCCGGTATCGATGCCGCATGTGGACGGCGGATCGGTGCCCCCGCCTCCGATGCCCCATCGATTCTTCCATGCGCCGCAGTTTGAAGATAATCTATCACGGTGCCTCAAGGGAATTCGGCTGGTGAGGGAAACGTTGGCAAAGTTTGGAGAGCGCTGGGATGACTCGCTGCAGCTGCTGGCCGTGTTCCAACAGGTTGGGGCCGAGCTGCAGTCGAGGTTGGAGCATGAGAAGATGCAAGCGGATCATCAAATGTCTTGAAACGTTGGACAGAGACTAAGCTAAGCTTTTCAGTGGGCAGTAGGATCTGAAAGGGCAGATGGTCAGCAGGTTGAAACTCCCGAGAAGGCCGCCTAAGCCTCGAACTCGGGCTTACTTGCTGTTTGACGGCAGTCTGAGCCTTTGGATGGGCTCTTCTCTGGTTACTCCCTCGGGCTACGTAATAGCCCTTTGTTCGCGTTTTTGTCTTGGCTCGATACCTCGTTTTACAGTTTCAACCCAAATTTTTGATGACTTAAACTGCCAAGGAGGACGGCAAGCCCGTCTGATGAAGAGACAAGGAAACTCGGCCGGCTACTGGGCCAATATCTTGTTCTCTTGAACATGTATCACGGGTTTCTATCCAGGCTTGGTTATCTGGTAACATATGCGGCCCCGATCAAGGGATAGAGGTACCTGGCCGCATTTTAAGGCAAAGCTTGCGGCGACAGGCCTGGTGGTCAGTCACAGCAACCTTGTGCGCGGACCAACAAAATTATATTGTGGCGTCTGCAACTGCCTGTCGTCGCGATTATGCTTTTGAAATGTCTTAATCCCTGTCTTCCTCTGTTCCTAGTGTCTTCGCTGGAGGATGTGAGGCTCTCACAAGTTTCCGGCCACGGTATGCGGCGGGGGGGCTGAGTCCACTGAAGTTGAAACAAGAGGTCCCGAAATATCGTCTGCGGCTCTGCCGTACTTTGGAGATAGCCAGCCATGAGCTGTTTGGGGTGGCATTTTACCTGACCTGGACCAAAAGTTTACAATATATTAAAGGAAAGTGAAGCTAATTTTACAATATTGGACATGAGAAATATTGAGGAAATCTGGTGTTTCTATTAGACATCATCGATATTTGTTCATCTCAAATTTGTCCATTCGCAAATAGAAATTGGTTTCCAGCCAAGCCTTGTTTCGACCAACGTCTACGTTCGTTGATGCCCTAAGCTCCCATAAGCTGATCAATCTAACCCGCTAGGTAGCCCCGCTGGTCAAACTTGCAAGAAGGGAAGAGACATGCTCTGATAATTATGGATCTTTTGCAAAGGCAGCCGAAACATGTTTTCCGGGCGCCCGTGATAGGTTAAGCATGAGGCTCTCTCTTTTGCACACAATATCCGATATCCTTGTGCCTTCGTACGTCTACATTGTGTTCCTTCTCACTAGAGAGAAAACACGACGGCGACAATTTTGGACTGAAAAGGTTGGGGTCAATGCCAGAGGCTTCGCCCCACTCTGCCACGCTGATCCATTCCCCAATCACAGCCTCCGTTCCCCTCCGCATGAGCACCTCCCCCACCTCTCCATTTTTTCGTTTCTTCGTCGACGTGCATCCATACAGATGCCGCATTCATTCTTTTTTCGTAGGCTATCGTTTGCGCCTTTCGTGTTTTCCCATGCAGGTGCAAAAATATAGCGTGATGGGTGGCGCTTGATTTGCTAGCCAGCGCATGCGCGCCTTGACCCTTTTTTTTCGCGTGTCCAGCATATTCAAAGCGAAGTTGAATTGGGCAACTAAGGAAGGTCAAAAAACAAATAGTGACCAGACCAGCCACTGAACATTCGCAGGCTTTCCAACCTTCAGAGCTGGCATCCAATTAGGTCTTTGTTGGTTTCTTTCTTCCCCGCCACTGGCGGCCAAAGCTGGCCCGGGCTATGCCTTGTCAAGCAAGCGTGTGACAAGGGAGGCTTGGTGGACCCCGGCTTTCTCTGTGTTCGTAGATCCTTGTTGACCTTTTCCGTCCATGGGGCCAATCGGCATTAGCCCTAGCTCGCGGTGGTGAGCCATGACGGCGTCCTTCGTAAAGTCGATTCTGGCGGTGCGGAGGAAGGCTAACCGAGTACTTAACTTGCGGGACGGCAGCTCCTCTACAGCACTACAATAGAGCTTTCTCGGATCATCGACGTCTTGCCAACCGGATTTCTTTCCTCGCGAATCCTTTTTTTTCTTCAGACGAAGGAAATACCAGAGGCTTCTGCTCTCCTTAGGAAGCTTTTCGCTCTTCACGAAGAGTCTCACGAGTTTCCGCCACCCAAAACGGTTAAGTTGGGTGTTGACGTCACACGATGGCTTCCTCGACTCGGTTCTTTGCCCTTCTGGGCCTCCTCGTCGGAGCTACAGGTGCGTACTAACCACGCAGACAATAATTTCCTCACAAAACTTTCCATAGCTCTCTTCAAACGTTTAAAACCCAAACTAAACTCGAACCCCGCAGATGCACTCCCCAACCCCGCCACCGCACCTCTAGCCAAACGCGTCGGCGGCGACGTCGCCCTCCGAATCCTCCCGCTCGGCGACGCACTTACATACGGCGGCGACTCAGGCTCCGGCTCCAACAGCTACCGCCTGGCCCTCCGCGACATCCTGGCGACGGACGGCAACCCCGTCGACATGGTTGGCAGCCAGAAAGCCGGGTCCATGGCCGACAGCGACGTGGAGGGCTGGCCCGGTCTTACCGTCTCGGAGCTCTCGGGCAAGGCAAAGGCTGCCGTTCCAGAGTACCTGCCGAACTTGGTGCTCATCAACGCCGGCACGGCGGATTGTGAAGGAGCCTCCAAGGACGTCTCGGGAGTCAAGGACACAATGTTGGAAATTCTGCAGTTCACGTGGAAGAACAGCATCAAGTCGACCATCATCCTCTCCACGGTCCCACCCAGCGGCGATGCCGAGACGGACAAGTGCATCGAGGAGGTCAATTCGGGATACCGCTCGCTCGTGGCGGAGCAGCAGGCCATTTCGAAGAAGGTCGTCCTCGTGGATTTCTCCTCGGGCCTAGCCCAGCAAGAGGTTGGGACGGATGATGGATATAAGAAGATGGCGGACATATGGTTTGGCGGCATCAAGGATGCGGCGTCGAGAGGGTGGGTGGAGAAGCCGGAGGGGCAGTTCACCGAGGGCCCGAGCACGCCGACGAGCAAGGATAAGGTGAGCGAGACCGCTTCACCTGCTTCGAGTACTAGTGGTGCTGGTGGGAAAGAAGAAGATGAGGCTGACGAGACAAGCGGTGGTTCGAGTGAGGAAAACGCGGGTTCTGGGGGCTCAGGCGGTACCTCGCCGGCTGAGGGGTCTTCGGGTGGAGACGGAGGTTCGAAGCCGGGGAGTGGTGGTGTAAGGGTTGGCGGTTCGTGGCTTTGGGCGGCGTGTTTGGCTATGCCCGTTGCGATCGCAATGGCATAATGGCCGATGAGGAAGAATGAGGGAGGGACGAAAATGGCAATTGGTGTTTTCTGGCGTTTGGGGAAGCATTGGACAGGTTATGGGGTGTCATGGACTGGGAAAGGGGTTTTGGCGATCCAGAAAACTAGAGACTCTGGCGACTTAATGGCAATAATTCTTGACGGTTTACAATTTTTTCCCGCAAGTATACCTGGCCGTGATTCATTGCGTAGCATTCATGCCGGGGGAATAAATGTCCCCGTTCTGGAGGTCGCCGCCCTCCTTCTCCTGGACCCCATGGTAGGCTGGGTTCGATTGGATCGTGAGATGTTGAACAGGCCCACGTCTCAATGGGATATAATCGCTCCCGATGATATGAAAACCTACTGCTTCGGGAGTCCAGATTCTGCCTCTCAGCTATTGTACCAATCAAACTAGACCATGGAAACAGGGCAGACAACTAAGACGAGAACACAGAAGAAGCAGGAGTTTCAACAGATATCAAGTGGATTCTATTTTCCAAGTTCTGTCTCTAAATGTATTCGATTCCAGATCTACCACCGGAAACAATGGGGATATCCAAATGCGCAAAGACTAACACCCAACTCCGAGCATAGACAAGCACAGGCTTTCCCCTATTCTGCAAAGCTTCAGCCAGAAGCTCTTTTGGTCATAAAACATGCTACACCGCCGAGCTTTTTCTTCGCTCTCTCTCCCCACCACCTTTGTTAACCCTTTCCGCGCAATCTATTACAGGAGAATAGCAGCGGCGCCAACGGCGATGGCTGCGGCCCCGGCAGCGATACCAGTAACCCTGGGCGCCGCATTATCGCCCTTCGTACTTGTAGGCGACGAGCCAGAAGCACCCGTCGCGGTCCCATCAAACGCAACCGCCGTCAGACCCGCCTTCTCAAGAGCGGTGCTGCACGGATACGCGCTCTTGATCCCGCTCTGCACGTCTGCCGGCAAGCTCGGGCACGCATCCGCGGCGCTCTGGATGGCCGCGGACGCGGTGCTGTACCAGCTCACCAGGCTCGTCTCGTACGCGCTCCAGCTGCTCGCGAGGCTCGACGGGATGCCCGACTCGGCACACAAGTTGCCGTTGTCGGCAATGTAGGAAGTCACGGCCCGGCCAAGGTCGCCATCAGCGGTGGGGGGCGAGTAGTCGTCGAAGACATCCTCGATCTTGTCGACGCATTCACCGAATTGCTTGGTGTCGGAGACGGCGGTGCTGATTATGGAGGAGGCAGAGTTGAAGACGGAGCGGGCGTCGTCAAAGATGTCGCGGCGGTGCTTGAGGGAAGGGGGAGGAGTAATTTGGGGTTGGGCAACGGCTTGAACGCCGGAGGCGGCGAGGACCGAGGCGAGGACGGTTCGAGCAAGCATTGTGGATATTGTGGTCGGTTTATTGCTTTGGTTGTGATGGGTTACGAAGTTGCGTTGTCCGAGGATCGAACTGGCTTGGCTGTTGAGGACTTGGGGAAAAGAAGCCTTTATATATATTGAAAAAAAAAATGGTGGCTTCGTGCTAGCAGATGAGCTATGGTCTAACACGGGAAGGAAATTTGACGGGATCGATATCTAGGAACGAATAAACGTAAAGATGATTCCCCAGGTCAAGTACGAATTGAGCGACTGATAAGAAGGATGATGAGATCAGAACAGAGGCAATTGGAGGGGCTTACCCCCGGCCTCTTAAATAATGATCCATCAAGGCGAAATTGGGAACGCCTCCCTGGAAGCATTGAGGACCCCTCAAAGTCGCTCCGTACCATGGCAAAAAGGAGAGCTCGAATGGTGGAGATGGAAAATGCGATACATGGGGAAGCTGATGCGCCACACGCACCCTTGGAGCCTGAGCTCGTTAGGGTCTGGGCAGCCACCAGTTGGAGGGCCTTCCCGATGCTACGGTTTACTAGGTAGAGTACCTGTCTCTCTCGTTAGGGAGGCGCTGCAGTTACGCGTACAGAGGCTTAACAGAGCCTATGATGATGCCCAGAAAATCACAGCTCCGCCACTTTGATGCGTTATCCGAAGGGCTGAGACCCTTCAACACCTCCCCGCGGCTTGGACCCTGCACAACAGCGGGAATGCAGGCCCTCTTCGGTTTGACCTTGATCTTCCTAGGAATGCAGCGACAGTGCCATGGTTTGCCGCGGCGGCCCGGGCGTCGGCGGGTGGCGCAGGAAGGAAGCCTTTGCTTCCGTCATGCGAAAAAACCCTCAAAGGAGACCCATTTTTGTGTTCTAAAAATGACAGGCGATCCATCATCAACTGAATAATCATTAGGCATTCCCGACCGGGTGAAGGTGAAGCCGCCCACTATCCCTATCGCGATGTAGCAGGTCGGGCCTAAATTTTATCTAAACGCAAGAATTGGCATCTACCTCTCCCAGGATGGATATCAATCTGAAGGCTCCCGATGTTTGCTCTCAAGTGTTAACCCCGTCATATTCCAGGCGATTGCAGGCAAAAAGCCTGTCCGGGACTGAAAGGTCCTGTAATATGTTGCCGTTTGAGATATGATCCATCGCTGCCCAAAAGTGCGCATGAAGGCACACATTGGCTTACGGCCTAATTTGGAGCAGAATGGAACTGACGGCACGGGGGCAGCTCTCTTAGCGGAAAGGGGAGTTTGTTCGAAGGATGAATCTGATGCTGGAAAGGTTGGGGCGGCATGTTTCGAGCTGATAAGTGTGCCTTAGGGCAGCCAGCAGATTCGCAGCTCCTTCCGGGACAACACCCCACGGACGGGAGGATGCCATCCCCAGCTCTACGAATAGAGTAGTTAGAGGACCAGGTAAGGCTGGCTGGCTGGCTGGTCCGTCCCTGCAGCACTGCGCTGTGGCACGGTGGCAGCTGCAACTGCATGGCGTTTCAGAAATTCAGAAGCCCCGAATGGAACGGTAATCCCGGCAATTTCTTCCAGAACTGCCGTGGTCAAAGACCTGGATAGGGAAGATCGTCGACAGCGGGAACATCACCAACCTAAAACGGATGGAAAGAAAGGAGAGAACCCCTAAGAAGCCTCGCTATTGATCGTACTCCGTCGAACGCATGTTGATCATGATTCCACTCCACGATGGTCGACAAAGCACCCAGCCATCAAGCCAGAACAAGGGAGCGAAATTGTGGGGAAACCGTGGCGATGCTGTTTTTCTTGCGTCATTATCGTAAAATTCCTAAATACGGTGCCTGTTCGTAAGCTGACAGCAATGCACAGATAAATGAAAGAATCTCCGTTAGAGGCTAAAACGACCAGAGAGGCGACCAGTCTTGTCTTGGGAATATTGACAAGTCGTTCGGGTTCAATTTTTGCTTAGAATATCTCACGAGACCCTACAATAACTTTGACATTCCGAGGCATCCGCTCTTACCGCAGGTCATCAGCCAAACCATACCTCAGACACCATTTCACTGCACCACAGATTTTGTTTTGCGAGGAAGTAGCGGTAGCTCACGGTACAGCTTAGCCCGCACACATTACTAGCGTCGGTGCCACGTCCACACGCAAGCCACAAACCCTCAGCTGCAAGTGTGGCGTCAGGAGATGTTGTAGGATTGAGACCGAGGCTGAGCGAAGTGGCGCGTTTGTGAAAGTGCTCAGAGCGAACTTTCATGCTTAGGATCAACAGTACGCTTCTTAGTAAAGGATAACGGGTCCGGTCTGGAGCTTGGCCAGTGGTTCCACGAGGTTTTGCTGAGTTATGCATCTGTGAGACATGGGAAACCCTCTTAGCTCGGAGCATCAGGTTGCAATATTTTTCACATGCTTCTCTCCGAACCTCCGGGAGATAAAGTCAGATACCGATGGTTCTCAGCCTACATGCTAGCTAGCCTCTCGTTCCTCTGTACTGGCACGCTTGTCGCTCACGGCAGATGGCGCTTCGGTAACTGCCTTTCCGTGACTGTCTCTCAGCTGCCAGCCTCCTGTCCAACCGAACCACCCAGGCTCATGTGGCCCCTTGACGAAGCAGACGATCAAGCAGCAAGCCATAAATCCAACTACCCGGCGGTTAGGCTATCTTAGTGTCCGGCAAGCAAGGCAAACGAAGGACTTACTACCAGCCCCTCCACTCCATCTCCATCCGCCCTCGGCAAACAACCTATTCCCCACCGCCGTCCCACTCAGCTGCCCTAAGAAGGCACTAACCATATACGCCGTGTTTACCCGATTCCTTGCCTTCTCATCGATGCGATAGATAGCCGCCCGGTTCGCCGTCATGGCCGTCTGGAGCCCAATGTCAATCGCAATAGCCTGTACCACGGGCCCCGCAACCGTAAATGTCCCCGTGGCGGTGCCGATCGCTACGCCCACCAGCGTCACGAGCTGCCCCAGCAGGGAGGAGAACCACGGCACGAAGCGGTCGGTGATGAGACGGCCGTACACCGGTCCGCCGCATATCGCCACGATGCCAATGAGCGAGAACAGGCCGATGGTGAGGGACGAGTACACGTATGGTGGCTGGGCCAGGAGGAAAGTCAGGGTCGTCCAGAAAGATGTAAAGACCGCCGAGATGAAGACGGCGGTGAGGCAATTTTGCATTAGCAGGGGCTTGGTGAAGAGCATTCGGACGATGGACCAGAGCATGCGGAAGTAGTTTATGCCCCGTGGGTTTGTGGATGGGTAGTCTGGCATGAAGAGCCATAGGGAGACCAGTAGCGCCATCTGGACGCCGAACCCAAACCAGTAGACGGGCCGCCAGGAAGAAGTAGCCTCGGAGACGATACCGGAGAGGAGGCGGGCCACGAGCATGCCGAGCATGAGGCCCGAGACGACGATGGACAAGCAAGACCCCTTTCGGTGGGGTGGGGCGTAGTCGCCCACGATTGGGAGCATTAGCTGTGGTGTGACGGTTGTTGCGCCGCAGAGGAAAGAGAGGATCGAGAAAAGGGTGAAGTTGGTGGTGAGACAGAGGCCGAGCCACTAGTGCAAGGTCAGCCATATGTCTGCAGTTGTTTTAGGATGGCGACGGCCGAGGGGTATAGGAAGCTAACCATCATGGCCGTTAACCATATCAAACCCAGGATAAAAGGACGACGCCTCACGACATCACCCAGAGGGCATATGAAGAGCAGCCCGGCTGCATATCCGGACTGCAGCAGAGTCGCAACCGATGATGCCTTCTCGAAGCTGACATGAAAGGTCTCTGCTATTCTGTTTAGGACCGGCTGGTTATAGTACAGGTTCGCAACGGTGAAGCAGGCCGCCTGCAAAAACAGGTAAGCTCTGGGACGATGGACAAAGACTCCTTGTCATCAAGAAACGCTCCCTGTATGTTTTCAGATGGAGTGAAAACTCACAAATGCATACAAAATGTTAAGTCCTACCGAGAACCTGGGGGGAGTTCCGGGGTCCCATCGGCATCGTTTCGGAGCCCACGTCAGAAATCTCACTGTCAAAGACATGAAACTGGGACGCCTTCCTTCGATGGAGCTAGCCGAGCTTGAAGTTGCGGGAGAAGACGCCCTAGCTCCCTCTTTTCTTTGCATACTATCTGCTCCAGGGGGAGTGGCTTGGCCGGCCTCCATGATCTTCTCGTTACGGCTGCTTCGATGTGAGGTTTCGCTTCTCGTGCTCGCGCTGCCCGCACCATCGCGCTTTTCCTCTGTCACATTCCTCCGTGGTTGGCATTCCTCACCAGCGTCATTACTGACTCGCCTGGTTGGCGGGCCATTATGATTTACGGAGGGGTGAGAAGGAGCCATTTTCAAGAGGATATTTGCAACTGACGTCAAATATGAATATTTATGAGGGGAGAAGCCAGCAACAGATTCGGCTAGTCTTAGACAGGTTGATATGTTCACAGAGAACTACGAATCTGTATATAGCAATGCGATACACAGCGGCAGGATCCCGCAAAATCATAACCTATTACTCTCCGCACTCAAGCCAACAACCCGACAAAATATCAACCGAATGTGTTCGCCGCCAAACGCGGGGTCCCGGCCAATGACGGCATTATCAACCGCTATCTCTGAATGCAGGATTCGAAGGGAACTAGCCCCTATGTAAATTTCGGCGTGGATGGTGGAAGGATCCTGCATCGGCAGTCGTTCGGGAGTGGGTACGTCAACCATTTTTGGAATGCCGGTCGGGGTTCGCCCTTCTCTATGCCGACGGCCGACCAGGGTGCCCGAGTTCTCCGTCCGGCGCCGGAACCGGCGGAGATTCGATTCCAAAGTTGAAAACCTCATACATCCATTTCCTGGTAGTCCAGGCTATCTTCTACCGCTGGCCGATGAAGCACGCCCCTCTGCCAGGTAGCGATCGAGCAATGACCCTCCCAACACAAATGACACGGACCTTCCATCTCCACAGATTTCTGGTTCCCACCTCACTTATGTTTCTCTCCAAACCTTTCATCCTCTAACCTCACACTGCCTGGAAGAACACCTCCATCTTCAGATGGTACGTTCTTCGGCCGAAATGCGTAATTTGCTCGAGTGCCGACAAGCTCCCTCACTATCACCGCAGGCTGCCAATAAACAACAATGCGAGGCAGAGTCACCAGCCTCGGCTTAGTTGCACCAGCATGAACTGACTTTTTAAGCGTAAGGACTCCCGTGGTTCTCAACCCACGAGCGCGGGTGGCGCCAAAAGCAACATGCAGACGACGAAGCACGAACCGAGATCGAGAACAGA
>Ga0247774_1000583_pt1 | contig 18131 bp, 14 predicted proteins | sample UWRJL001104B6_FD_179933 | JGI IMG/M metagenome (GOLD analysis project Ga0247774, IMG submission 179933) | Plant litter microbial communities from Arlington Agricultural Research Station in Wisconsin, United States - UWRJ-L001-104B-6 | ecosystem: Environmental > Terrestrial > Plant litter >... | reverse complement strand
GAGGTTGATATAGGATCAAGCGACTATTGTCTCTTCCTGTCAGAAACACGAGAGAATAACGCCGATAACACAGCTGTATGCAATTGACGGTCTACGACCCAAAATAGGGCCAATTTTGCCTTGGTTTCGTGTCTCTGATTGTCCTTGTCATAATCTGTGAAAGTTCGAAAAATCTAACCTGGTCGCTGATGATCCGTAGTCTTAGCGGACAGCCGCGGGCAGGTGCTGCGGCAGCGTTTCTGCCATTTGTGCTTCAACCCAACGGTATTGTCAGAAACGCTGCTTCGGACAGCTGCCCACGGCTGTCCGCTGAGAGTAGCGATGATCACTAGCGATGATCGGCGAGCACGCTAGACTTGGCAGAACTTTCACAGGGCATCATCAGCATAATAAGAGATACGAAACACAGGCAAAATCAGTCCTATTTTTGGTCGTAGACCGTCAATGCATACAGCTGCGTTATCGGTGCTATTCTCTCGTGTTTCTGACAGGTATTGATACCCCGCAAAGAAACTTTTGGGCCACATTTCGGCGTCTGTGCAACACCACCACTAAAAGCGGTTGCATCCTCTGCAGCTATCTTACCCCCGCAGTGAACCTCTCGAGAGTCGGCGGTATTCCTTTGACCAGGTCCTGCAGAACGACGAACTCACTAATTGCCGAGTTTACTGCACGGCCATACCCCTCGTCAAGCATCTCTGATCGCCTTCGTCATCGCTTGGTGGCACCTGCCACCACAGCTGAGAAATTTGGGTTGCGAAGACGGATTAGAGCCTTGCACCATCGGCTTGGGCTTCAAGTCGCTGGTAAGATAGGCAGGATCATGTGGTTATCCACCTAAAATTTTCTCCAATCCAGTCATCGGAGGCTCGAGCACTCTCTTTCACTGTCCTCTACATTCTCCTGTCTCCTAATTGAGATGCCTCGGTTCCGCTAGCGCAGTGGACGTTATACACTGCAATGTCCCCATAGAAGACCACCTCTAGACATGTACAGGGAAAGTGTATTTTTAGTGTGACGAAAGGCCGGCAACATGGTGTAGCTTCACCACCTGTCAGTGAAATTGTTAAGGGGTACAAAAGGCATGTTTCGTTCCAATTGAATGTCTAGGTCCGCCAGCGGATTCAGCGGCTTCAATACACCCTCTAGGGTGGCCCTTGCCACCTGTTTACAAGTTGCCACAGCTGACGACTGTCCCGCTGCCTACTAGGCTGCGTCGTTGCGTAAGTAGCTTCCATCTTGCGTACTTCGACCCTGCAACACCACCGCTGCTTCATAATGCATGTTGGCGAATGCTTGGTTGCGTGATTGGCTGTTCTTAGGACAAAGCTTCTCAGATATTTTGCGCAGCTGCGCAAACTCTTCAGCCGCCTTCGGACAAACATGAGCGAAAAGATCGCCACGAATATTCGTTCATCGAAACAAGATTTTCCCCATTCATCTCGACAGACTATGGAAACCGCTCACACTAATTGCACATCTCCCATTACCGTGCAACATCCTAGGATCAACTATCAACGCTTAAGTACGCCGCGATAATGTGCTACTTTGATCAGAAACGGTGGACGTGTGGCTACTGGCGTTGGTCTCAATTTCGTCAGCAGTGTCCGAAAGAATACCGAACTGGGGAGACATGCGGTCTAAAGCTCATCAACGAGGTATCCGATGAGCCTGGCCGGTGCAAGCTATGCCACGATATTGATAAGAAGCAACGTCGCCTCGATAAAATGTATCGTGGTATCGAGCGATGGGAGAGAGTAGGGAACAGAACTGCCACGATTACAAGGACACAAGAAGAAGCTACAGTGATCCAAGGTCAGATTGCATGCATGAATATAGATCACTGGAATCGAGTTCATAGATGTGGGCTTGAAGGCGGGAGTGGAGGCGGGAGTGGAGGCGGAAGTGGAGGGGTTGCCGATGCAGTATCGTCTGTCTCCAGAGTTGAGTTAGGTCATAGACAGGGAGATATCTCAGACATTACCGTGGAGATAATGCAAGGAGTCTTGCCTCGAGATTCCCCCATGGTTCGTGCTTCTTCGACGTCTGATTTCACCGCTGGACCTAATTTCGTTCCTCAGAAATCGCTTTTACCAATGCAGCAACCAAATTCCCCAAGCGTTGAACTACTTGGACTATCGGTATGGGTTTTCCCCCGCTAGTCGGTAATTAACACCTCAAGGTTGATTGTTGGTTTAACACCTTCGCTTTCAGGAACCTACTCACCCATCGATAAGCCATGAGGGAGCACTTTGCAGAGACGGGGGATTAGACGATCTACATTGCGTCGACACAGCAGTATCACAAGAAAACCGCCCTTCTCGTGTTGTTATTCATGATCACTGTCAAGGCACACTGGCCTCGAACACGCTAGAAGAGTTAGACGAGAACAGTTCCGAACGTACAGATGAGTCGTTCCTTACTGAATCTCGAGTATGATGTGACCCCACCATCGCAGCGCTGAAGGGGCTACTTTCTAATGTTCTCTGCCATAATATCTCCGCCGTCACCGATGCTATGGTGAAAGATGGTCAACAGTCACAAAGGCAACGTGCAAAGGAAAAGGAAAGATGCAAGCAACAGCTCTCTTCTCGTGCTCAATCTTGCGGTCCGGGGATTTCGCCTTCGAATGGAACGCAAGACCCCAACCGAGGCAAACGAGCGAGAGAAAGCGGTGACCAAGATGGGGAGAGAGATGGAGATGATGATAATCCTGGTGACCAAGGAGCTGATTCTGCTGCCCATTACTTGGGGATGGGTGGTATGTCTCCCCGATTTGCCTGCCCGTTCTATAAGAAGAATCAGGCAAAGTACAAGGACTGGAGGGTATGCCGTGGGCCAGACTGGAAGAGCGTTCACCGTGTCAAGTGAGAACTGTCTTTCATGGATTAAGATTGCTTGTTTGAAGGCTAATTTGGTGGGTAGGGAGCATATTTATCGAAATCATGCGATACCGGTTCACTGCCCACGTTTCATGACCATGTTCGACTCTTCCCCTGGCCTCAGTGACCATCTCCGGCAGTTGGGACCGACGCCGTGCCCACTGAATTCACCGCGAGTCTTAGATGGGTTTACGGAGGACCAAGAAGCACAATTGAAATATCGTGCAACTCATGGCCTTTGTGAGGAGGAGAAGTGGAAAAAGGTGTTTCGCATTCTCTTTCCAGATGTGCCGGAGGGTCTCATACCATCGCCTTGTAAGTCTATTTGGCTTCATTTGCGTTCTTGATCATGAAGAGGATGTGAATAACATTACAACGGGGCAGATTACATCTCAGATTGCACCCTCGAAGCCATCCTTGAATTCCAGCAACATCTCCAGCACGATACACATCGACGGGTTAGGCGGAGACTCGACGACATGAATCTCGACTCTCACACTCGAGATCAGGTAGAAATTATTGTGACAGAAGAGCAGGCCAACGCTTTCCAGCAGTATCTCAAACAGCGACGACGGGACAGGGCTTCAAGTTCACAAGCTTCCCAGAGAACTTCTTCAGCTTCATCGAGCATGGCGGTAGCAAATTTGTCAGAGGTTGCTCGACCCTCAACAGCAACATCTGACTCCCCGTCCGACCCTGACCACCTCATTTCAAGCGCAAAACAGGATGGCGATTCGTCCTCTACTACTTTACAAATAATCTAGCGCTTGATATCGCACAAGGAACCTTTGATCCACATGCCACCTTTGAGGAGCCGCCACTATCTGATTCAGGGTTATCATGGCTTGCAAATTTACAGGATCAGCTACGCTCGAATAACGAGGAGGACCACAATCAAGAGCTTACCATAAGCTCGGGTTTCACGAATATGCTGACGACAGATAACCCGGCGATCTTAGGATTTGATACGGACGGATCTACTTTTGCTCATGAACCTAACCTACATTGCGACCAAGCCGGAAATACTTCGGAAAATGGCGAATAGAGAACGCCGTTAGGGTTCGGTACCTAGGAAAGACATACTTTGTCAGAAACACGAAAGAATAACGCCGATAACGTATCTGTATGCAATTGACGGTCTACGACCAAATAGGGCTGGTTTTGCCTGTGTTTCGTGTCTCTGATTATCCTGATCATCGCCCGTCAAAGTTCTGAAAAGTAACGTGGTCGCCCATGATCGCTACTCTCAGCGGACAGCCGCAGGCAGCTGCCTGCGGCAGCGTTTCTGACATGGAATTATCGCGGAACTATGGGCTAGTACAGCAACAACTACATCTCTAGCATGTTTACATCTTAAAATCTATAGTTTATTCCCCTAACCGGGGTTGTCACAAATCCCATTCTCCCTCTGGCGGCTGCATTCCTCTTACTTTTTGGCAAGGCTCGCCCCTCAAGCACCCCGCCTTGGCCCGTAGTAATTAGTGCCCCACTTCAAATCCCACCACCCGCCCATAGCTGACAATGAGGAGCCCGCCATGATAGCGCGGGAGCCGAGCATAGATTTCAAGCAGGTCATTCACTTCCGTGCCCCGATTTGACACCAAGACAATGGATACAGACATGTCTGAATCACCCAACCATGGGCCGCAGCCGTTGAGGGCGCTGCAGGCCTGCATGGCCTGCCGCAACCAAAAGCGCAAGTGCGATAAGCTCCTCCCCAAGTGTGGTCTCTGCGTTCGGACTAGCCGCGCCTGCAGCTATCAGGTCCGCGTTGCCCCGTCGCCAGCCAACATGGAAGCCTTGCAGGCGAGGCTAGCCGAACTTGAGGACCGGCTCGTCAGCCCACCTCTACCCGTCGCCGGACCGGGCACGGCAGTCGGTGCTGAAAATCATCCTTCCCTTGCCGGCTCCCCTTGGGTCCGACCCTCATCGGGCGTCCCTAGCACCTATGCCACCAGCTCGGCTGCCGAGCCCGGCCCACACGGCACGTCGGCCGCTACGGACACGGTCCGATCGCTGTTGTTCCTCGACATGGACCGCTTTATAGACTCCAGGTTGCGACTCGCAGCGCCGGCCGTCCTCATTCCTACGGTAGGTACTTGTTGACTCCGCGCTACTCCCATCGCCTCTTGTCAATGCTGTACGCTAACCATCCCCTAGGAAGTGCTCGCCATCCTAAGCTACGGCAACACGGTCGTCGACACGGCAGCGCTCTACTTTGACACTATCCATTCGTGGATGCCATTCATTTCACAGAAGCGCATGGATCTTGGGATTCCACTCAAAAACAGCGGTCCTGCCCTCGCCATGCTATTTTTTGCCATGAAGCTTATCACGTCGTCGGCAGCCGACGACGCGCCGACCAGCAACACCCTTTACACCATATCCAAGGCGTTTATGTCCCTCTTGGAGGCTAACGGCGAGGTCTCGCTTTTCTGCCTCCAGGCCATGATCCTTATCGCCCTCTACGAATACGCCAATGCTATGTACCCTGCCGCATGGATGACGGTCGGCGCCTGTGCCCGGTATGCCGATATGCTCAGAATCGTACCAGGCTGGGAGAGCACGAGTGTTGTTGGCCAAGTCGCACGTTCATACCCCTACCCTATTCCAGACCCCTAGTTGTGACGCTACTCCGCTAACGGAGAATAAATGCGAAACAGACAACTTGGGTGGAGTTTGAGGAGCGAAAGCGCACCTGGTGGGCTATCTTCGTGCTAGATCGGGTCATCGCCCTCGGAAGTAGAGGCCGCTGTGCGGCCGCAGAGCCGCCCGAAACAGCCTCTCTTCCTGTTGACGATGCAGCATGGGTATGAATATCTTTGGGTAGAAGCTCGTGGATTCTCTCAGGGAGCTTCTTCCCCCCTTCTTTCTTCGTCTGAGGCTCTACTAATTACGCCTAATACCATTTTGTAGTCTGAAGGGAATCCTCTCCGCGGCATGTCATACCCTGTCTCCACGCAATTCGACGCTCCCCAACCACCTTTTGCCCGCCTCTGCCAGTCCGCCATGCTCGTCGGCCGCGCCATCGCCAACCGCCAAGCCTCCTCATCCTCGCCGTCCGTTGTGGGCCACCTCGCTAGCGTGTCCGCCTTGGCCGACGAGCTCGAGCGCTTCGCCACCGTCCTCGGTACCGATGACGGGGCCCCGCTCGGCAGTAGTAGCTCCCTTCCCCGGCTTCTCGCCCCGAGATGCCTCACGTGGTCGGCAATCTTCGTGCTGCTCGACCCGTACTGCTGTCCGGTCGTCGTCAGCCCGGAATTCGGGCACGGTCCTGTTGCTGAGTCCAAGACGCCCGAAGAGATGGCGCTGCAGAGGCGCGCGACGAATACCGTCGTGGCTGTGGTGGACCAGGTCCACATCTCAACACGAAGCATCTTAGAAGCCACCGGGGGCAGCGGGCCAGGAGCGGGTGACGCTAAGCAGCTTGGGCGGTTTTGTCCGCTTGCATTGGATGCCGTGTATTGCTCTGTAGCGCTTTTTTGGTGGCTCTGCCAGGAGGCCGGGGATGAGATGGAAAGGGCTCGGCAGGCGGATGTAGAGGCGTGTCTTGAGAGGGTTGGGGAGCGATGGGGGCTTGCTAGGGAGTACCTGCAGCTCAAGGCATACCATGACGACAACGGACAGTGTAACACGGACGGCTAATATGCCTCCTTGTGGTGGTCACATCGGGTTCTTGAAAACGGGCGGGAGCATGTGTATTCTGCTTTTATTAGGCTATAGCCCTCGAAATAACCATCACAGACAATCATATAATGCCACCAGCAGAGACGCAACGCCCATATTCTAGAAAACAACTACCCAGCGTCTACAAATACGCCTTCACCTGCTCCTCCGACCAGTCCCAGTACTTGCTGCAAAGCTCTGGATCTACCAAGTCCTTCCGAGGCGAATCGAGTTTTCCGAACGGCGACACTTAAGCAGAGACTTGTTAGCGGAAAATTAGGTCCAAACATTCATACATGAGTCGACTTACCCCACCCGCCGTTGTCCTTCTCGGTAATGACCGTGCTCAGGCCTGCATAGAGCTCGGTGTAGGCGCCATATTTTGGTTCCGAACTTAGGAGTTTCTATAATGAAAACCAGGATGTTAGCATCGATCTTACTGCACCACCGCTCCTATAGGGTAGTTGCTAGCAGAAGAAACACTTACAAACACGGCGAGCTGCATCTTGGGCATGTTTTGCTGCAGATTCGTCACAAAGTTGCCGGGGTTGAGGGCAAGGCTAATGATTCCGGACCCCTCCGTCCGCCTCGCCAGCTCCGACGCATGCAACTGGCTCCCCGCCTTGCTACGCGCGTACTTCTGCCAAATACCCTCCTCCTGGCGGTAATCCATGTTCCCAAAGTCGACTGCTGGCACCGGCGCGGCGTCGGCCGCACTAGACGACACCCACACGACGCGCACCGACCCCGCGGCCGCGGCGTCGTTCCTGGCCGTCTGCTCCAGCACGGGGCGCAGCAGACGCACCAGGAGGAAGTGGCCGAGGTTGTTCACCCCCAGCTGTAGCTCGTGACCCTGCACCGTCTTAGAACCCTGAGGGGGCACCATGACGCCGGCGTTGTTCCAAAGCACATCGAGACGGGACTCCTGGGAGAGGAATGCGTCGGCCGTGGCCTTGATGGTAGAGAGATCGTCGAGCTTGAGGGACAGGAACATAAGCTGGCCTGTCGAGTATGGGTGCTTGGCTTGGAGCTCGGTGATGACGGCTTGCGTCTTGGATTGGGATCGTGCGGCGATGTAGATTCTGGCGTTGTGTTGGAACAGGATGTCGACGAGCTCTTTGCCGAGGCCACCGGAGCCGCCCGTTACGATGAAGACCTACGCGTTCTATGGGTCAGATAGCATTCTTTCGATATTGGGTTCGGGGAATTGTGCATGGTTTGGGTGAGATACCTTTCCACTCTGGTCGGGCAGGTTCTTCTCCGTCAGCGATGCTTTGTAGGGCACAATCGAGCTGCGTCGGACCTTCAGACTCAAACTCATTTTGGCTTGTGTTTCAAGAATAACTTTTTGAAAATCGTATAGGAAGGAAATGAGGAGGTATTTGAGGTTTCGCCCCAAAAAGATATGTTGCAAATGCTTTGATGTAAATATATGACCAAGGGTATGGGAGGAACTTTGTTGTCGTGATGCGAATGTTACTTGTGGAGGAATCTGCATATCCCCTGGAGAACGCATCTTGAATGCCTCAATATATACCCTAGAAATCGCCGACTGCTCCGGGATTTGGGCCCAAGTCCGGCGATGCAATGTACGAGATATTCTCGTAGACGGAGTTTTTAATTCCATAACAGCAAGAAGGGTGAACGATTTCATTGCCCAGTCGGGAGCGGCATGCGGCGTCAAGGCGGGGCCGATGCGGTCGACGCGGTCGACGCGGCCGCAGTGGGACCGGACAGGGGAGGTTCCAGCCAGTCGACGGCAGCCATGTCCTGTTGTGGGGTCGCAGTCCACCCCCACGTATGATGCGATGCGGAGCCGTCGGTTGACAAAGCAGAAATGGGAACCTCGCATTGACGACGGTGAATAAATAACAAAGGACACTAAACGAGCGGGAGGATATCTCCGAGTAGCTAAAGCTTCTAGATATATCTAATGACTAGATACTCTATATGACGAAAATTCAGGCTATACTCTGTGTTTACCAAGGAATAAAATTTTTTGTGACGTCTATTAAGGTTAGGGCTATTTTTTTTGTACTGTGCTGTGGGTGGTGGGGCATCCGACATTTGGCGCCAACCTACAGAGGTCGTATTGAAGAATCATGCCTCCGTAGGACCTATTAGGTCCTACAAGGTAACAATATCCGCCAAGGTTTGTGGTATGCCCCACTAGAGATTTCTCTTTTGATGCATATTGCCCTAGTGGTTTTATGCTCAACGCACAAGCTAGGTTGCCTTCAGCCAAAATATCAAGTCTCGTTCCAGCCGAAGTGTTCTGCGATTCCACATCAATACAGCTTCTCATCACGCTGCTTCTCCGCCGACCACTGTCATTCGTTCATTGTAAAACATTTCCAGACGTTTTTTCTCCAGAAGCACGAAATGTGCTCCAGGCCAATTATCGATTCGTAACATCTCTAAGGCATCTCATACCACTCTGAATATGATGCGTGAAAGCTCATCTTCTTCATCTGCTTCTGAAAGTAGCACGTCTGTCTCTTCGTTGTTGCCCAGTTCATTAATTGAACATTGGGTTTACTCAAGTTGAAGGAGATGCGACTACTCAACGCCCAGACATTCAAGCTGGAGAGCTTTTTGGGCGACAAAACGCCTCCGTATGCCATCCTCTCTCACACTTGGACGAGCGAGGAACTTCTTTTCGACGATATGAAAACACCCGACGACGCTACTCATGACTATCCATCATGGCTCAGCGTCGATTCGCCGAAGAAAACGAAAAAAGGGCGAGACAAGGCCCTTGGTAGCTGTGCGCTGGCGCGAAGGGACGGACTGGGCTACGTTTGGATCGACACGTGTTGCATCGACAAATCCAGCAGTGCAGAGCTATCCGAGGCCATTAACTCCATGTTCAGGTGGTACCGCCACGCTGTCGTGTGCTACGCTTACCTAGAAGACGTCGATCTCACGGATCCAAATCGGGGAGGCGTTCTTGACGGCTGCCGGTGGTTCACCAGAGGTTGGACCCTGCAGGAACTAATCGCGCCCAGCAAAGTCGTGTTCTTCGATAAGAATTGGACGGCATTTGGTGAGCGCGACGAGATGGCGGACGTTATTGCCGGGATAACGTCGGTCGACCCAAAGATCCTACGCCGAGACCACTGGGAAGGTTGCCCGTGGTGGGACGCCAAGGGCTTACGCTGCGAATTTTGCTGTTCGATCCTGAGCCTCGACTGCCTGGACTTATTCAGCGTCGCAACGAGGATGTCGTGGGCGTCGGGGCGTCAGACCACGCGTGTTGAAGATCAGGCGTACTGCCTCATGGGCCTTTTTGACGTCAACATGCCTCTCCTCTACGGGGAAGGCGCCAAAGCGTTTACACGGCTCCAGGAAGAGATTGTTAGAAACTGCAGTGACCAGTCGATCCTAGCATGGTCGACCGAGAATTGGGGCCCGTTTTGGCCACGGCGCATCAACGGGGCCCTACCGCCACCTATAGGAATGTTCGCCAAGTCGCCTCAAGCCTTCCTTTCTCAAGTTTTCAGCGATATCGATGAGATGGAAGACTTTCAAATGTCCATGGTGAATGGGCGCATGGATATAGACGTCCTTTTATCGCCGGTTTTTGAATATGCCCTACCGTGGAAAGAAGAGATCTCAGCTCCTTATTCCTGGCTGGCGATTTTGAACTGTTACCTGGGACACGATACAATTTGTCGACCGGCAATTTTGCTCCGCAAGCTGTTCCCGAACGAGATGATCTTCGAACCATTATGGAGATGGCAGCGTGACTGCATAATGGTTAAATACGGGGGAGGCATACCAAACCAGTCAGAGTTTGAGGTTATTGATTTAAGTCTCGACTCAGAGTTATCCTCCAGTAAGCCACCGATTTTTGATTGAGTACTCGTGTGTATTGCCACCCCCATCAGAATTTTGGGTCTAACTCTCTTGAAGTGAAGACTTACATTCTCCTATCCGAAGTTAAGAAAGAGAGAATCTCCATCTGGCCAAGTGATGTCAGGGCCCAAGCGCTCATTTCACGATTGGATATCGATATAAAGCTACACCCATTACGGTACGACTTATGCTGTGACATCCATTGTCAGGAACTTACGCTTAAAGATTCGTTCCCACCGGCTCGTGGAAATTGGATCGACTCGGGGTTTGGACGAAGTTTTGATTTCTCTCCCCCCTTACCAGGAGCCGACATGAGCCAATACATAGGCCATTGTCTACACGGAGTCATGTTTTTTAAAAGCGAGACCTTCGACGGTTTCTTGGTGGCGTGGGGGTGGATTAAGGCGGGCGAGCTCCGCTGCGCAATAGTTCAGGCGACCGAGGCTTTTCGAGCTTGGCTTGGAGGAGACTTGGTTTTACGCGCTACCGAACCACTTTTCTCTTCTTTGATGGCTTTCGACCAATTCCTGCTGCTCAAGCTCAATTCTATTCTCTGGGAATCACGGAACCGGTCAGATGTCACAGTCAGAGACGTTCGAGCGAAAGCTGATTTGAACATAACAGCACATATCTTGGAGCTGGACTTCCTCGGGAAGAAGTCGCTTGAACTTCATATTGGTGTTCGCAAGATTTGAGTTTACAATAGTCAATATCTATTCAGTCGCTTTTGGAGCCGAGGCGCTGCTGTGCCAGTAATGTCATCAATCCAACAAAAGGGCTGTACCGTAGAAGATGCACTAGTGTGGCTCCTTGTTAGGGCGTGAACCGCTCCATTGTTTCTCGCCCCCTACTGCAACCCCGGTTATTGTAAGATGGCACTTCTGCAACACGCCCGTTGCGGCAACGCCCGAGAAGTAGAACCGAGAGGAATCGGAGGGTATTTCGGGTAGACAACAGCGGGGCTGCGCGTTCTTGATCTTGATGCATTTTTGGGGGGGTTTGTTGGGCTTAGAGGAAACTGGAACCGGTGCACGTTCCTAGCCGGCATGCCAGCCGTGGCCTAGATCCCATGGAGAGAGTTCGCTACTTGCCGATGGTTCACCCAGAGATGGACACACCAGGAGTTGATAGTACCTAGGAAGCTCCTGTTTTACGATGCCGACTAGACACTTTGGGTCTAGAGTCGGACCCGCAATTATAAGGCTATCTTAGAGATCACTGGTATTGAGGAGGAAATCCCCAATCATACGGTACTAGTAGAGAGAATTCTCATCGCATCGCGGATGCCGCGATGCTCGAAACGAAGTACGTCGCATCTAGAAGACATCGCGTATCACGTCTTAGGCATTTTCGATGTTAACATGCCAATGATATATAGCGAGGGCAAGAACGACTTCGTCAGGTTCTAGGAGTAGATAGCGAAGAATGCGAGAGACCCTTCGCTATTCACCTAGATGAGGCGCAGCCAGCACTCCGAGGACGCAACGCCGTGCTTCTTGGCATTGCCGGAGATGAGCTTCTTAACACTTTCCTGATGCTCTGCTGGATGTTCTGCTGGACCCCTGATAGACCCTCCTTGAAGGCACGGTCTCCCCCCAAAGGTTTACCGGCCGCCGAAAAAGCTCAAGTCAAACAGTCAATAGAGCCCTTCTCACTTTTATACTAGACAGAGGTGTTCAGCCAATGAGACACCAAAACAACGGCGCTTCTGCTTATTTACAATTACATAGGCGCCATAATCGTCCTCCAAAATAAGAGTAATCTAGTCCTCAGTTGGGACTGCTAGATCCATTTGGAGTACAGCAGAAGTCAGTTGCAGCCAAAAAAAAAACGCAAAAGAGCGAGGCTTCTCGCGTTTCTTGACTGTTGATGTCACTGTAGGCAGGTACAAAAGTGAAATGCTCCTCACACCCACCATATCCTCGAGCCCAAGTGCCGTGCTCTCTCCAGTTTACCCTCCGGTTGCCATACACCTTGTCAGGATGACTTATCAGAAGAATCTAACAGGCCCTCTTCTAGGAACTAAAGGCTTCTTAGTTCTTTCTAGTTGTTCATTGCTAAGACTCAGCGGCCGCGCACCCAAACATGTTTGCTCCAATTGCCCCCGAGATCGTTTATCAAATCCTAAATCGGCTCCAACCTGAATCCACCATCGCTTTCGCTCTGACATGCCGGGCATTCTACCGCATGTACTTCGAAGCCGTCGGCTCCTTGGATCCGCAGGTCAGAGAAATTCTCCTCTGCTGGTTGGAGCAGGACCATTGTCTTCTATTATTCTGCCACCGTTGCCAACTGCTCCACCGCTGGCGACCTCAGCTACGTTATTTTAATAAGGCGGCATGGGACAGAGATTGGAATTGTGGCTGCGAGATATCAGGAGAAGACTATTTTCCGTCCTGGACAGGTCATATTACTTGGCCAGTCGTGCGACGAGTGATGAACCGCCACTTTTAGGCGAATCACAGGCTTCTCTTACAAGCGTTGGACCTCACTCGGATATCCGACCCTTACTCTGATATTACGGAGCATGAAGTATGGCATGCGCGTATCATTCACGGCGAGTTATTCCTGCAATCGATATTCACCTTCCATGATGGCTGATGCAAAAACGCAGAGGACATGGGTCGCTTTCTCTTTGGGCAATCCCTCGGGCTTGTCTGCCACCATATGGCCACGCAGAGAACTATTGAACATCCTGGTCGGCCACCATACTGGATTCCAGAACTATAAGATAGCGACGCCGCCTCGGGATCTTTCCGGGCAGTCTCTGGCAGTATTAAGTCTTGCCCTCTGTGCTTCACAGACTACCGCATCGATTTGCAGAGAGCTCAGATAGGGCGGTGGCTCATCATCGTCACAAGATGGCATCAGCTTGGGTTCTGCCGGTCGCCTCTTGATCCTAAATGGCCTGGATTGATTGACTTCACCTGGGAAATGGAAATAGAGGAAGGACGCTGGCTGACTTGCAGGGCTGGCATGGTGCGGCATCGCTGGGAAACCCGGAGCACCGACAACACCGCCATTGTTGAAGGAAGGTTTGTAGGTGAAGTGCTAGCCAAGACAGACAGATAAACACTTCGCTAATTATCTTCCCGAATGGGTGACTTGCATGAAGCTAGAGAGCCAGCAACTTAGTTCTCTTCAATCCCTTTGTACTCTTTTGCAATTCCTAATCCCTGTTACTGATCTTTTCCTATCTATTCTTTTCTAGGCAAAGTAAATAGACAATTCTGACATGCATGACCTGTGCCAAGGGCTGCCCCGCTTCAGCGCGTCAGTTCGGGATTTAGTGGCGCCTGCGATGGAGATAAATGCTGGCTTTCAGTGATTGGCGACTGGATTGGAACTCGGACGACCCGCCTTTGCCCCGCTTCCCAGAAGGAATATACCCCCGGAGTTAAGAGCGGGTCCTTCGAGAAAGAACTTGGAAGCACCTTCGGATACAAGCCCACTTTCGGTATTAACAGAACGTGTGCAGCGCGGGTGTCCCGACTCTAAAACCTCTTGAATATATCCGAATCATATCGGATTTAGCGACTACAACAAAACTCGGTCTAATTCGTGGGATTGCATTAAGAATAATTGCCAATCGCAGTATCTCGTCTCTATGTCAGTTATCTCCGCTTAGAACAACTGGCCCGCTATGCCCGTTGCTGTACCAAGGCGCATCCCTAACGGCAACAGTCTCTACATTAATCCTCCTAGAGCATCTCACCACCATTTTATATAAATACTACCAAACATGTTCCCGACTTTTACAACGACGTTTCACAACAACAACATCATCTACACTTTAAACCATTTCTACCTCTTTCGGCTCTATTACGTCAGCGCCTGGTCGTGAACATTTGCTTGTTCGTTGCTATTTACTTAAACCTCATAATTCTAAAGAGCTCGATCCCTAGCTACAGCAACAACTTACAGCATGGCTGCCCCCACCTTCGCCACTGATGTCCCCAAGGGCAGTGACCTTGTCAAAAAGTACAGTGCCGACATCGCTGGTAAGGTCATCCTCACGACCGGCGTCTCACCCGGAGGTCTGGGCGGGCATTTTGTCGAGGCCATCGCCGCGGCGGATCCTGCCCTGCTGATCCTTGCCGGACGAAGCCCGGCTAAGACGCAAGCCACTGCCGACCGGCTGAAGGAGCTGTACCCATCTGTCCCAATACGGACATTGCAGCTTGATTTGGAGTCTCTTGCAGCTGTGCGTGCCGCGGCCGACACGGTCAATGGCTGGGACAGCGTTGAAAGGATCGATGTGGTAGTGAACAATGCGGGTATCATGGCAGTGCCGTATGCGGCGACAACAGATGGATATGAGAGGCAATTCGCGACAAATCATCTTGGACCGTTCTTGTTCACAAATCTCATCATGGGCAAGCTGCTTGCCTCCAAGGCTCCGAGGGTTGTAATGGTGACGAGCCTCGGGCATACCTTGCATCCCATTCGATGGGGAGATATTCACTTTGATGTAGGTCCTCCTACCCATAACACAGAACAAACATCAGGAGACATAGGATGATATGGATAGAGGGTATGAATGGGTCTGTGCACAAGTTCTCTAACATCGTGCGCATGTAGGGCGGCAAGACATACAACGAGTGGTTTGCCTACGGGCAGTCCAAGACGGCGACAATGCTCTATGCCCGTTCCTTAGGAGCCAAGTTGGGAAGCCGCGGTCTCCTTGCCTTCAGCGTCCACCCGGGCGCCATCTTCACCAACCTGGGCACCCATCTTCTCACTGGAGACACGCAGGAGGAGCAAATGAAGTGGATAGAAGGTTACAGTAAGTAGCACCACGTATCCCAATTGCCCTGTTTACTTGTGAATGTCCGAAATCGGCAGAACCGTACCGCTAATACGCCACAGGAAATGCTCACCGCATCATGGGCAACACAGAAGGGTTTCGACGTAGCGACGACATTTTTGGAGGCGAGGGCTTCGTCACCATCGACCAGGGAACTGCCACTCACGTTTTCGCCGCTTTTGATAAGGATATTGCTCACGCCAATGGCGCATACACCTTGAAGGCTCGACTGGCGGACCCATTTGTGGATGAGGTCAGGAATTGGGCGACGCACGATATCGAAGCGGAGAAACTGTGGCGACTGAGCGAGCAGCTTGTTGGGCAGAAATTCGAATTTTAGCCCCTTCTTGATTTAGCTATGGGCTTCCCTCCTTGTATTGTTCGGAATCACTTGCAGTAACGATTGGTTATTTAATTAGGATTGGATGGACTGTAGAAAATAGACAATAGACAATAGACAATAGACAATAGACAATAGACAATAGACAATAGACAATAGACAATAGACAATAGACAATAGACAATAGACAATAGACAATAGACAATAGATATACCAGATGATGGTAGCGGTGATGATTCCCTATCCGACGATCTTCCTTCACTTGAAGAAATGCTAGAGCACGCCAAGCCCAAAGACGCCCAAAGCAAGTAGTGCAGGCGACGGGCTAGGCAGATTACTCCCCGCATTCTATCCCCTAGGAAATATAGTTAGCTAGTTCCTCTCTCTAAGAGAGCCTGCGCGCGATTCTCGAACGCGGTGGAGGTCGTCACGAAGCGAACTTGGCCCCTATGGCACCAGAGCTGTTAGAAAGCATGACGTCCGGAATTCACAATCATCGATTTCGATATCTGCTCACCCATATCGGTCGTCTCTGCCCTTACCTACTTCACCACCCTTAAGTTCTCCATCATTACCGCTTCCCTTGCCGGCGTGCCGTCAGTCGCCGCGAGAACCCCCCGAGGATGCCCGAAATAAGGCCAGTCAGATATCGGCTTTAAATAATGGTACAAACAACGACACTAAGTCAAGCTTTCCACTAGAGTGCTGCTTATTCATCCCACCTGCGGAAGGGCAATCAGCTGTTTCCTCTCTAGATCGCCTCAGAAGGATTGTCAGGATTCGCTCAGAGATATTGACATAAGCCTCTGCGAGCCTAGTCATGTACCAGTAGCAGCTCAGGTTGTCCCTGAGGCATCACCACATGAGCAGAAGTTAGGACTAGAATCCTGTGCACCCCGGTGCATTTCTGAGCTTTCGCTAGAGCAGAAGGAGGGTTCCTCTGGAGAGCGCACGGTAGCCTCTATCGCGGTTAGTCAAAGATGCGACTCGAACAACCAGGACGTGTCTTCCCGTATCGTCCATCTCGGACAGGGTCGCAACAACCTCGGAGCTACCGGAACAGAAGGCGAAGCTTCCGAAATTAGGGCGGAGTCGAGACGGAAGAAGAACCCGGGTCCTGGTCCGATACGCCGTTTAAATTTACCACACAACGGGGATCTACCTGCTCTCGCGGTCGACGACAACAATCGCGACAATAACGACGACGACGACGAGGAAGAGGAGGTTAGTCAGAGGAGCTCTCGGAGCAATCCGAATCGTCGCCGCCAGCGTAATGATTCTCCTTCCGTCGCGCAGGGTAGCATAGGACAGCAGGAGGAAGAAGATGACGATATGCGACCACCACCTCGAAAGCGTTGCAAAGCCGTTCCTCGTACCCCGTGGTACTGAAATATACTGCCATGCGACGTTTTCGCACGAGGGGCAGCTCACCCCGACCTCGAGACCTCAATATATCAGATCCCACCCCCCTCGCACTCTTCCGGCGATGAAGGGCCCATAGAAGCTGATTTGCGATGTTTGAAGAATGGCCGTTTAAGAATGTCGTTCTCAAAAGAGTAATAGAGAATGGTATGACAACTTTCCAGCTACAATTCAGCTAGAACTCTTGTACGAAGCATCAGCGCGAGAAGCCCAGCTCAACTAAGCAAGGCCAAGCAACAGGAGCCACATTCGCAGCCGACGAAGGCGAGCTTATCATTAAGCTAAAGGAAGAACAAAGACTGCCATGGCGGGAAATCCATGGGCGATTCAGAGATGCCTTCCCATGCCGGATGTTGGGGACTCTGCAGTTGCGATATTGTACGAAGCTAAAGAAGCGTGGCTCGGGGGTCAGTTGGCAGGTGAACCTGGACTAGAGAGAAGTATTTTCACCTGCATGTTGTCCTCATAAGGTGTACTTTCTGGAATATTCATGAATGGAACATGGGAAGGACCAAATACGTATTTTCCGATTATTATATTTGCTCTGTTGGTGTAGTGAAGCAAACAGCACTGGAGTGGATATTTCTGACCTATTCTATACTATTGTCCATAATCGCGCCTGCTTCCTCGGCCCTTTAGCTCATGCGTCTGCTTGCTTAACAATCCGAGGCCGCCTACGGTCCATCCAACAGCGAGAACGCCACCCATCCAACAGGACGCCAACGATGACACACGGTCCGCCACAGCCGATAACAAGGACATTGTCTCCCCTGCCGCGAGCTCGAAGTTAAAAGTGGTAGAAACACCTTGCTTTCCTGAAATAAACATCGTAAGATCGTTCTACGGAAAGCGGAGGAATTAGCAAAGATTACGACCAGCATTTTGTGTCTGGGTAGGAGAGGACGTGCTTCAAGAATTTCCATGTGGAGGAGCGTCGTTAATTGTGGCACTCCACACGAACACCGAGGGGTGAACGCACGAGTTCCCTTGAAGTTGTCAAAGAGTCCAGACGCAGGCAGCTCAGGCTCCACTCGACAGTGGGGTAAGCACTCGTCTACCGGGAGCGAATTTTCGAGGCAGGGCCCTACCCTCACGAGATGTGCATACTGATGTGCTTGTTTCAGAAGATACTAGATGTCGAAGCTACCACGCAAGC
>Ga0247774_1000582_pt1 | contig 18159 bp, 16 predicted proteins | sample UWRJL001104B6_FD_179933 | JGI IMG/M metagenome (GOLD analysis project Ga0247774, IMG submission 179933) | Plant litter microbial communities from Arlington Agricultural Research Station in Wisconsin, United States - UWRJ-L001-104B-6 | ecosystem: Environmental > Terrestrial > Plant litter >... | reverse complement strand
GGCGAGACCGTCTGATGCTAGATCGGTGTGCACGATGCTATCCTGCGTCCTGTCGCCATCGCAGTCCTCGGCAAGAAGGGCTTTAATTGCGTCCATTTGCTCTCGAAGAGCCTGCTTCTGCCTAGCCGTAAGGCTGTCCCGAGAAAGGGCGCCGTTCTGAAAAAGCGTAAGAATGGAGGCCGGTAATTGAGCTTCCTTCTCATTCTTTTCCTATGTGACGTGTCAGTGACCTGTAGAATGGGCATAGAGCTGGCTGACAAACCTCTTCTAACGGAACAATGCCAGACAGACGCGAGTCGGATATTAGACAAAGTCCAATAGCGGCCTGAGCTTCCGTCTCCGCCCACATCTTCTGGCCGTTCTTGTTTGCATAACTCCAGCCAGCAGCTGTATCGGGGCTTGCCCGCACAGTCGATGGCACTGGCGATGCAAGGGTTTTTGTTGGCTCGTGGGCTTCGCGGCCAAGAGCTGCGCGTCGCTTGTGTAGCCTGTAGAAAACTGGTTAATATCAATTCGGTCAAGTCTCTCGCAGAGCGCAACTTACTGTTCAATGAAGTCGAGCTTGACGCCAGACGCAGGAAGGCGATGGACACGACCAAACACCTTGATATCCCGCCAGCCCGACTCATCGTCAGCTGAGTTTTCATCGTCCACAATCTCAATGACGCCATTATTCCGGACGCCCCGACCATAAGCAGGCTCGATGGGCTGGGCGCCGCGGATCTTGCGGAATCGGTGGGCAGGGCCAAGAGGAGGGTCCGAAACAAACAACGGGTCAATGTGGCACGGGCAGACCCATTTCTTGGGGTTTGGAGGATGGGGCATGGGCGGGTCAAGGCAATCCAAATGCCAGTAGAGAGGGCATACGGAGCAGCTGAGGATTGGCTTATTGTCACCAGCTGCTTTCTCGCAGCCGTGACACAAGACCGTGTTGCCGTCTGCATCGCGTTGCTGGAACCAGTCGATTTCCTCCTTCTTCTCTTTCCTGTTGCACTGGTTAGGCCATCTCGGATCGCAGCAGAAACCACATAGTACTTGCCTTCCGGGCTTTGTGCCATCGTGCTCTTCGTACTCTCCATTGGAGCCGACCTTGACGCCTTCGAAGTAAGTCTGCAACTTCTTGGGGAGGCTGAATGCCCGAGGGTTTGTCCTAGCCAGACTGGCCATCAGGGATGCAAATGCGCCGTCTTGATCATGCTGGAGAAGACCCCTCTTGGCTGCGCATTCGTTGCAGAACCAGTCCTCCTCAGAACCATCGTCAGGGAGCTCGTACGAGCCGACAAAGTCAAAACACTCCAGGTGGAAAGACTTGGAGCAATTGTCGCAGCACACAAGAATTCCGTTCTGACCGCACGACGAGCAGTATTCATCGTTTTCCGTCTATAATTCTCCAAAGTCAGTAAACTGGCACTGCCGAGCAATCTGGGAAATGTGTGTGCACTGATCCAGGCCGATCCGGCAAAAGCGGGATGATATGGAGGTGCCACCCCGTAATCTGCAACCAGAGGCGATGGGGAATGATTGAAACACGCCGGCTTAGGTTGGGCGGGATATTTCCCTCATCCCCCTTCTCTCTGGGCCACGGCCACCATTGGCGCAGAGAGGTGCCGGAAAACGCGCCAAATTTCCACCGCCATTACCAAACACGCCTGCTCGAACCATTTTGGACAATGCGGGAGATGGCAAGAATCCACAAAGACAGATTCTTGATGGAATGAGGATGGAATCTGAAAACCCACCTGATCTCGGTTGGCGCCAGTTAAGCTGGACGCGCTACCTTCACCCGTGGGTCGGGGCACCCCAGCAGTGGTGCTGCCACTCTTCTTGGGCCTATCGATGAGGAGTTAGTAACTTATTTCTATGCAGAAATGGAGCCTGACGATCAAAACAATTATTTCCGCCGTTTTGGGCTTCAAAATGATGAGGCAAGGGTCAGTGTCCCGACTGGGTTGGGTCCGGTAAGCTGTCATTTTGAGCCAGACGACAACCCTACTCCCACCGCAAATGGCCAACTCTCACCCAAAACGCGACGAAAAATGATGCAAAATGAAATAAAACATATAGAAAATGGCCGAAGAAATGACTTACGATTCTTTCACGCGTGGGCCGGTCCTCTGTCGCTTCGCGGGTGGCAGAGCCGGCGTGGGTGCCCGTGAGGTCCTCGCCGAGGCCAGCGTGAAGGATAGCGCCGTCGGCGACGCGGTCCCTTCCAGTTCATCGTGAGACCTCTTGCGAGTACTTCTCCTCGAGTAGTTGTAGACGGGGGGCGGCTTATTTGCAGTACGACTGCGTCTGCTTGTTCCGGTGATGGGTCCGTCAAAGGCATCGTTGGAGGAATCATCAGCTGTCGCCCTGAGACCATTTGCAGCGTCCGGCATCAAACTCTCCCTTGAGCGCGAGATGGGTGCCGCGTACCCATCATCCTTCATGCCAGTTCCAGAACCAGTGGCGACGCGAGATGATGATGACGATGAAGGTGACTTTGCCGTGGGCCGGTTGGGGAAAAGTGGTTGATCGACGATGCCCGGCATGGGTGCTGATGTGTCGTGGGATGCGTGGCCGGGATGGGTGGGAGAAAGGGAGCCGGTGGTATTGTGGTCCCGGTTTTGCTTTTTGGGGGAAGGGGCGGCGGATTGGACGGCTGGCTGGGACTGGGGCGAGTGCGAGCGCTGAGAATCCAGAGTTTTGCCGGCTGATTTTATTGGCTCGCTGCGGCTGGGTGCAGCACCACGCCATGTCTCGCCGTGGCTCGAGGTGCTGCCCTCTGCTGCTCCTCCTGCCACAGCTTGCAGAGCCATGTCCGTACCACCTGAGGGAGCAGCTGCGGACAAGGAAGCGTGATCCCTGTTGACGTGGCCACCAAATCCGAAAGGGCTGCTGCGAACAGTCCGAAATTTTCCTCGTCGGGCAGCAGAAGTTGTGTGGATTTCTGGCGAAGAGAGAGAAATGGCAGACGACAGAGAAGAATCGCTTGAGTGTGAATCGCTGCGTTTCCTAGACCCGAACCCTCTTGGCGTAGCGAATTTGCCACTTGTTTCGCGAATGCCAGACTCCCGCTCCCGCTCCCGCCGACGAGATCTCAGCATCGACGGAGATTCATGATGCGAGGCTTTGTGTTTTTTATGTGCTCGCAAGTCGCTGTCCATATTTTGAACGGTGCTGAATTCGGCTGTGAGGAGATTGCCAAATGGAGCAGGCTTTGGGCTGTGGACCACAACACCACTGCTCGTGGCAGGCCGGACAAAATGGTAGCAGGCCTTGTTCTCCTTCTTGCCTTCCCGTTTCTTTTCAGACACGAGAGTAGCAAACTTGGCATACGTGTCTGCATCCGCCCGTTGGTAGAAAACGTCCTCAACCATGGACACAAATTTGGGATCCGAAGACCTTTCCTCCCAGAGACTTTCAAGCGCCCACGCTGTTGGATACCGATAGAATCGTAGAGCTTGCACGATGGCTTCCTTCACCACCTTGCAAATGTCGTCGTTTGTGTCGCCGTCCCCTGCAGCCATGATGCCGACCGTGGAGCCTGTTGGCGTAAGAATTAATGCCGACGTCCGCCCTGCTGTCGGCCGCGAGCTTCGTCGTGACAGCGGCGTCCGAAGTGATGGCTGCGTGGCTTGAGATCTGGGGTTGGCTGATGGCTCGTAATCCGTGTCTTCCAAATCACGAAGAGAAACCGACCGCCGTGCCGTTGGTCGGGGTGGTGCTAGTTCAGGAAGGATCCCTCTGATTGAGGACGTTTCAGCCGAAACGTTTGGTGGTTGAGATTTTGGCGGAAGAGACGTCCGGGGGGAAGTAGAAATATGTGTCGAACTTGCGGGTTGAGCCCTCTTGCCTATGTCGGACGAGGAAGAAGTGTTCAGGGCGGTAGTGACGCCGCCCTTCTCCTTGCTGCTGCTGTTGCCTGCAGAACTACCACTGTTGTTCCCGGAGCTCGAAGACGCCTTCAAAATAATCTTTGGCGTTCGCTCCTTCACGCTTTCCGTGGCCAGGCCATTCGTTTTCTTCACCACCGACCCCTTCGGGAAGGTGCCTAGGGGTTGCATGTTTTCGAGCACGCCGTACCTCGAGAAGCCAGCCTCCTCAAACGTGGCCTTGTTCTGAACCTCAGGCTCGAGCCATCGCTGCATAAATGTCCTCGACGCCTCATTTGAGCTTTTGCTCGACTCCAAAGGCCCTCCTCCTGCTCCGCTGCTGCCATTCTGTGCCGGACTGGAGTAGCGAGAGCGCGACGCCCTCGTGTTTGACGAAATCATGTTGGCTCCTGAGCTCGCAAACGACATGGACCGAAACCGACCGAAAAAAACCAGGCGATAGTTCTCGTGGTGTTTTGTCGACGTCAGAAGAAAGGGAAAAAAGAGGGCAGCATTTACCCTCTTTTGTGCCCGGTCTTTTCTCGTCGTAGGAAGCTCGGGCGACTGGAAATACACGATCGACCGCGAGACGGACGCCTCCTATTTTAGGGCTGCGCAAACGTTAGCAGCTGCACCTTTTTCGCGTCTCGAAATTTTTTTGGGAGTCGGAAGCCCGAAGAAAAATACCTGTCCGTCTGCAGTAGGCATCGATCGCGTCTGGTCTCGTCGTGTTTATCGCGAGCTTCCTCCGCAAGTGTCGGTGGCCCTAGGGTGGTCTAACGGGCTTGTAGGTGGTGTGTGAGGCTAGGTTCAGAAAGTTGGGGGGCCCAGCTTCCCGGCACCCTTTTTGAAATTTGTCTGGGTCGCACGCCGCGCCGGGACTCCTGGGCGCGGACAGGGGGGGCCGGCGATGCTTGTCAAGCCCCCAAAAAGGCCACTGGCCGGAACACTCTCGACGCCTACTTGAGCCTTACGGTAAATATCGCCTACGGACTCTGAGAAAGATATCGAAACAGGAAACTGTCCATTTCTATTCCTTTCAGAATAAAAGGTGCTGAGCGCTCTACATATCATTCCAATGTAGCCTTCAAGATTTCGTTTGCCGACCGGTCAACCCCTATCTGCGATGCTCTCTTCCGGGCTGATCCCCGCCCTGTGCTTCCTTCCAAGTTCCGCGCGTTCAGGCCTCAGCACACACATCGAAGCTTCCAGCATAATATGCTTCTCAGGTCATTGAATAGACCTTCTAAAATAGCCAAGTATTGGCCGCATGTTTCGCCCGGAAGTATCCAGTCATCACTCGATTTATGCTGCCCACTGTGAGCTCGGAACTGAGAGCCTCACGTCTACACCATGCTCGATGAAACGAGTGGATCAGCTAATCACGGTGGCTTTGTAAGTACATCCACTAGCTATTCAAAGCGGAACACTTCAGGTGTTCTCGACGGCATTTTGCGTGCTATCCTCGGCGGTTTGAAGAAATTGTTGCTCCTAATGTACCATTCTTCAAGTTTGCCTTCTGCGTTTGTTCGGGTGTTGCTCGGGTCCCAGGTCCCGCGGGCGTTCTATTTGAAATCTCCAATTTACAAAGCGATTATCTGCGAGACTCGAAGATTATGACATGAGACAATTTGGCCTCCAACCCTCAATCCTACTTTGCATAAGCAATCTCCAGGCAACTTGCCACTTCGAAGAAACTTTCCGCCTGATCCGGGTTTGACTCACCGTGACTCCGTCGCTGCCGGTTCGACGGCGAGAAGGGGTAAATATGAATTAGGGGCAACGCCGGTTAGGCTGCCTGCATTGTCTGCAGACGAGCTGGGGGGAGGGATCAAGGGCAACTACCCCGCTCGTCACCTCACCACCACCCGCTCCTCACCAGTCACTGATCTCTCTCACTCTGCCTGGTGCCACAGAGTCGGAGTGTCGTAACCATCCTCCACCTTGCCATGGAAGCCATGACGTGCCTCACCTCGAAGGTACTGTCAAACATAAGGGTGACATTCGCGCACATTTCTTGAGAGTATGAAAAACCTCCCCGTGGACAGTTCTGACACCTTGAAGGCTTTTCATACGCCCCGCAATGGAGATACTGATACCAGGTTGGGCGCGAGAGATGTTTATTGTCAAGGCGAGGACCATGCCTAAGCTTATGTGCTATGAGTAGAGATATTCATCTGGTCTACTAGATCAGGCGAGATGCATTTGCGGCGTGCATAACCTGGCGGTTAACTGTCTGCGGCAAGCAATCCAATGGCCAATACTGTTGCCATGCCCTCCAGCGAGCTTCCCTCAAATGTAGGTGACGGCTTCAATTGCTGTCCGCTCATTAGGCAAAATCTGAAAGGCAAGTCGGCCCTCGTCATCCTCTCGGCACAAGCCAGTCCCTTACTCATCGTCGCTCGATTCCTCTTCAGAATCGTCGTCGTCGGCTTTCTTGGCAGGCTTCTTCTTCTTCTTCTTGTTCTTCTTCTTGTTACCCTTGTTTCGAGCTAGAGGCTGCTCGAGAATCTTGAGAATCTCCTCATCTGTGATCTTGTTGTCTGTCTTGAACTTGTCCAGATCTGGAGGAGGCGGTGCGCCGATCTTGGTGATACCATTCCTTGTGATGGCTACCGGTGTTGTTAGTCGTGAAGCAATTCGAGATTGCGGTGTTCCACTTACCAATAGTGGTCAAAAGACGACCAACTGGGGCACCGTCCTTGTCACCCACAAGCTCGTACTGACGGAAAACGCCTCCACGGACGCACTCAACAACTCCTGATTTGGCGTCACGCTCATCATCTAGCTGCCTAAGACTGAACGGGAAGGTGCCGAACTTTTTTTGCACTTCAGAGAGGATCCTACGCGATGTGTCCCGCTTCAGACCATATGTTTGGGTAGTTCTTCTGTGAAGCGTGGCGCGCTGCTCCAGAGTCTTGACCTTTCCAGTCTGCAAGCTCACTCCCATCTCAACTCCCCAAACCTCACCCACAGTAGGAGCGCCTTCACCCTTGGATCCCTCGGCTGGCGCCAGGACAATTTTCTTCTTAGACTCGATCTCATTCCGGTCAAATAGCCACGAGGTAGTGCTCTCGACGAGGCTGCAATCGAAGCTCTTGACCACCTTCTCCAGAATGTTGGTGATCTTGGTCTGTGTAAGCGGCTTAGCGGCAGCCGCCTTGGCTTTCTCCTCGTCAGATCCTTGGGCCAGGATGCCGGGCGGCATCATCAGACGTAGAAGCACCTCGTTGGCATAGTAGGTAGCGAGAATGAGATCAGCTGGACGACCAGAAACAACACTATCTTGCTTGTCCACGAGAATTGTGTCGCAAACAATGGATCCGAACCCATCAATCTGGGCACCTAGCTGAATCTTGACAGGCTCTCCCGCGCTGAGCTCGACCGACGCTTCCGCTGCGTCTGACTTGAGAGGCGTGTAGGGAGTGACGTAAGACGTGGGCGAAACTGTACATGGGTGGGAGAAGCCTACGGGATAAAAAGCGAGTTAGCATCATCTTCCAGGAGCCACAGCAAGGCGAACTTAGAGCCGACCTTTGTTGATCTTCTTGCCACGGAAGACCTTGCCAACTTCCTCTTCAATCAGCTTATCACCTTTCTCACATATTTCCACAATCTTGGCGCCTGAGACACAGAGCTTCTTGACTTCAGCGAGGACTCTCTCTGAGATATCGGCCGCGGTCTTGTATTTGGTGAGGGTATCGGGATTGTTGAGGGTGTAGTCTGCAACAGGCTATTAGCACACGTTTTGAACAGGGTATATTGAGCTGGCGCCGCTTGAATAGTGAAGACGGCCGTCAGAGCTGTCCGAAACGGAACAAGATCTCTTTCGAGAGCAAAGACGACAGAAGCAATGGCTCTTCAGGTCCTGGACTTGGAGCTTGCCTCGATGGCGAAGCAAAGACTTACCAGTCTCCTTGTCGTCAGACATCTTGGCGACAAGTTCTCAGGTACTTCTTTTGGCGATTCAATAAATTGGCAGTATTGCTATAGAGATGTGATTTTGGCTGTGCAGGTGGTGAAAAGAAATGACAATCGCGGCGTCGCGGGTGTTTAAAACGTACTTGGCTTGGTCTTTGGATCACGCATGTCAAGGCGGGGAAGGAGGGGCAAGCCAGAGATGCGGGTGACAAAATCATGTCCGATCGAATCTAGCGAGGCCAAAAGTATACATACATGTGTAGGTAATGGCAGGTAGTATGCAAAGTGGGAGACAAAGGACAAGACAAGAAAGAGTGAAGGTAAATCTCCAAAGGAAAAGGGGAAAAAAGGCGATAAGATAAATACACAGGTTTAAAGAAATCAAGAAGGCAAAGGGGAAGAAAATCGAAAGTTTGCTTCTGAATTAGCAATGAAGGCGTGCTGGGCTGATAGTTTTGGTCGATGGTACTATGAGAGGTTTGGAGCTAGGTAACCTGCCCTTGTGTCCATTCGCCCTTGTCAGGCACCGCGGCACGAAATGTTTGTGCTGTGGCCGATTCGGCGCGGCCTGCCCTAGGGCCCCACCTCTGCAGCTCGATGCTTGGCACGGTCAAGACAAATTGTGCCTGAGGCGATCCAGGGCGTGAAGTACGCAATGGGTCGACATGTTCTTGCAGAGAGGGCACGATGGATTGCTAGGCCGAAAGAAATTGACCTAACCTACAAAGCCATATCATTCTGTTATGCTACAGTTAGACAGCAGGGCACTCTTAGTCCCATGCTATCAGACAGTTGCAAAGGTGCCTCTCATGACTCTCGATGTGGTGTAAGAGTTTCAGCTTCGCCCGCAAACCAGAGATAGGAAACATGTTATAAATATCAAAATTGCCCGGACCCAGTCAGAAACATGATATTCTTGACAATCTCTTTCGACGGTGTCAGTAAATAATTTAAATAAGAAGACCTGCCTAGTGAGGGCTTTTCATCAATGGTGGTGTCTGGTGTTCAATATCTTTTTGAGCCATCCCCAGCCACCCGCGCTTTGGAAGCCACCCTACTCTGTGCAGATGAGGCGTCGCTCCACACGTGCGACCCGCCATCTTGATGGTCCGTGCACAACTGAATTTTGACCTCTCCGAATCGCGCCTGGCAACACTAGAATCCCATTGACGAACACCCAAATCGACGAACGCCTGCGGCACATTCTGACGCGAATTACATCGATTCCATAGCGGCTGCCTTACGAATGGTAGGCTCATCTGGGTCTTGACGTCGCAACCCCCCGCAGGCGGCCGCGCGACAACCTTATTGTTCCACCAATCTGTCTCTATCCTCGGACCCCCCGTCATGGCCTCGCAACCATCCACGTCGACGTCGACATCCACGCCGTCGGCGACGGCAGGAAACGACGCTGCGGCTAAGGGATCGACGAGCCCGCCGTCCGGTTCAGGGACTGGGTCGGCAACGGCACAGGATCAGAAGGAAGATGGATCATCACCTAAGGACGCGGCAAACGCCGCCAACGGAACTGCAGCAGGAGGCGCATCGGTCACGATCCCCGTACGAGACAAGGAGTCATTCAAGAAGCTCCAGCTGGAGCGGTACATAACCCGCGACTGGGTCGCAGCGAGCGGCCTTAAGGAGAGCAGCTCCAAACTCAAGAAGGATACGACATACAAGTTAGCGCAAATCGAAGACTACAACCGTATGCGGTCAGACTTCCGGCACTGGTTTCCCCCCGGCAAGCTCTACGGCGAAGGTTACCAGGGCTTCGGGCACGGGTTCACCGAGACGAACAAGCCTTCAGTCGTCCTCTACCCTCAGGGCAAGCGGCGACCCCAGGGCAGACAGCAACGGCCGCTGCGATGGAAGCGAAAGGACATGCTCAAGCAGGCGGAGCAAGAGGAAGAGCTGGTGCCGATCCGGCTGGACGTAGAGTGGGACAAGATCAAGCTACGCGATACATTTACCTGGAATCTTCACGATCGCATGGTGGCTATTGAGCAATTTGCAGGCCAGCTCGTTGAAGATCTTAGCCTCCAGCCCCCCAACTTGCAGCATGTTTACGATCAGATCGTCTACCAGATGCGCGAGCAGATTGCCGAGTACTATCCTTTCGTCTTTTCGACTGAGGACGCGCTCGATCCGGAGCTGCCGTACTCAGCCTACAAAAATGACGAGATGCGCATCCTCATCAAACTCAACATTACAATCGGGCAGCACACCTTAGTGGACCAGTTCGAATGGGAAATCAACAACGAGCACAATTCCCCCGAAGATTTTGCCCGGAACATGGCGCGCGAGCTTTCCCTGTCAGGCGAATTCGCCACCGCCATCGCCCACTGCATCCGCGAGCAGACCCAGCTGTTTACCCGATCTCTCTATTCCGTCGGTCACCCCTTCGACGGCCGCCCCATCGAAGATTCTGATCTCGTCAGCGCGCTTCTGCCGTCCCCGCTCCCGACCATTTTCAGGCCACAGCAGCAAGCCAAGGAATACGCCCCGTACCTGTGGGAGATGTCGGAAGCGGACCTCGAGCGGAATGAGACCATCTTCTCGCGAGAGCAGCGACGCCAGAAGCGCTCTGCCGTCAATAGGAGGGGCGGCCCGCAGCTTCCTGATCTCAAGGAGAGGCAGCGCACCATCCGCACCCTCATCGTCTCTTCTACCCTCCCGGGCGCCTCGCGCCACGTCGACGACAGCAGGTTGTATAAGCGGGCGGCCGGGACGGCCCTCGGAGGAAGGAAACGAGGGCCGGGCGCTCGTGGGGAGGGCGACATGTCCGACTCGGAAGAAAGCGACGATTCGACGCCAGAGTCGCCCGCGCCTTCGGCCCTTGCCTCGGCGCCAGGTGGCACCGCCCGGACACGCGGCATGCGCGGCGCCGCGTCCGCAGCCGCCCAACGGATGGCCAACCTCGGCCGGTCGGAAACGCCCGAGCCGAGCATCACGCACCACCACGAGACGAGAATCTCCCGCCGGTTCGGCGGCCCCGGCAGGGATAGGGAGGACACGGAAGAGCCGAGGCAGCATCTCGTCATTACCCTCAAGGTCGGTAAGGAGAAGCTTCGAAAGCTCCTCAGCGAGCCGAGGTTGGGTCGTCAGGGCGTCTCCGAAAGTCCGGTCCCGGCTTTCGCGAGAGCGAGGGGCGCGACCTCGGTGACCCCGGGGCGCATGGAGCCGCCGAGCACGCCGGGCGGGCCGACGAGCGTTCCACCTGCGAGCGCGAGCGTGACGCCCACGCCGGCGTTGACGCCGCAGGCGACCAAGACGCCGGTGCCGCCTCCGGTGCAGGGGCAGTTGGGGAGGTTGCCGGCTCCGCCGCCTGTGCCTGGAAGGGGGCCGCCTACACCGGTAAGTTTTTGGAATTCTGAATATGTTGAAACGTGTTTCCCCGCCGGGAGTTCTTTTTTTTCCCCGAAGGCATGAGCTAACTGGAATTTTTTTTTTGACACAGCCCCCACCACCTGAATGGCTAACCAAAGCCCTCGCGGACCTAAACAAGCTCTACCCGCACGATCAGTTTGAGGGGATGATGAAGTACTCCGCGCTGGATGCCAAAACCGACCAGCCCGTTTCGCTGCAGGCTCAGACGCCGGACAACGGCAACGCCAATGCTAGGAACGTGCAGTACGTGTTCCTGCCGCGTATCCGGTGCAGGGACTGTCCCGGCAAGCTGTACACGCCGGGGCCGGAGATGACGACGGTCAATTTCGAGGTGCATTTGAAGAACAAGAATCATAGGGAGCGGGTCAACACCAGGGTTGGGAGGGATACGAGGGCGGGGAGCTCGGGTGGCCAGCAGGGCGGAGGCGGTAGTCAGGGGGGGAGCGGTAGTACGGGTCAGATGACGGCCATGGGGAGTCAGTCGAGCCAGTAGGTCTGGGACGATGATTTTATCATGGCTTGAATTTGAGGATTTGGCTATGGGGGATATGGTGGCGAAGGAGCGGCGGTTGTGTTTTTCTTGTGGGATTGTGGGATTGGGGGTTTTCACAAACAACTGAGCTAGAAGTGAAGCTCGAAGCCTTTTTTGGCGTGTTTCAAATTACGGGGTTTGATTTGGAGTGGGTAGTAAACCTATAGTCTGGGATCGATGCCTTCGAGCTACAAAACAGATGAGAGACTAGTGAGGCGGGGGGAGTGGAAGGTGATGGCGTGTACATAACCCCAACCACAAGACGAAGAAGAAGATGCAATGGGAGTCGAGGATGGGACTTTGGGTTTTGCCAGGCTTGTATTATATGGTTAACTATATGTTAAAGAATTTTATTGTGTTCCAGTCGTCCTATACATATCAGAGACGCCTGAATCTGTGTCAGTGGAAGTAGCCGGAATGCTGCAACCATTAACCGATGGTAGATATTTGGGACAATATGAGGTGCCAAATTTCTGGTCATGAATCATACAATCAATGCACACTATATATATTTAACACAGGACCTCTTTCGTGCGAGAATGAACCACACCGACAAATCCGAAGATCCGCATCGCCAAATTCCCTCCCTTTTCCCAATCTTGACTCCAGAACGCTCATATCTTCGGGCAATAAGGAATCGAACAAAGTGAGTAAGAGATACGAAGTCATAAAAAAGGCCATAAAATTCAGGAATAAGAAACAAGAACTGGGAGTACAAACCCCCCGGCTAAGAAACCCGAAACTAGAACGATACATACAGGAGGGGCATCATACTATTGCAGCTAAAAGAAACATAACGAATGAAACAACTCATTATCGTCCAGTGCACTACGTCCTTTTCTTGCGTGTTCTTTCCGTCGGGTTCTCAACTCTCTCAAAAAAAACCGGCCCCCCTTGTCCTTCCCCCCAACCCAAACCCAAAACCTGGCCCCTCATTCATCATCAAGATCCATATCATACACTTTCTTAACACCCCTTGCCTTCTTCCCCGATGCTACGGCCTTCTTGGCAGGCGCCCTGGCCTTCGACTTGGGAGTCTTCTTCGGCTTGTCCTCTAACACGGGGGCCTCGCTCAGCTCGCTCTCGTTCCCGCCCTCCGAACCACTGTTCTCGGATTCGTCATCCTGCTCCTCAGGTGACACTGACCTCCCTTGCCTGTCGTAATACTCCCACTTCGCGACCCCCTCCAGCATCTCCTCATCGTCCTCCGAAGAATCCCGTTCCGTATACTTGCTCACCCTATGCGATCGTCCGCTCCGTCGCCGCTCGTGGCTGTCGTCAAGCGACGGTGACGACTTCCTAGCCTTGGGTTTGCTGGCTTTCTTCTTGGACGATTGGCTAGAGGCCGGCTTGGCAGCCTTGGGCTTGCTGCTCCCCGCGGGCTTTTCTTTCCGAATCGGCATTCTGACCTTCTTCGCGGGCGGCTCGTGGCGCTCGTCCATGGATTTCCTCTTCTATATGACACCAAACTATTAGCAAGACTGAAGGAGCTAGACCAAGATCTGACTGTGAGTCGCTAGAGCCTACCTTTTTCTTATCCACCGACCGAAACATGCTATCCAACCTCTCCTCCACCCCCTCGGGCAGGAAATTCTCCCCGGCAATCTTCTGCGCGGCATCATGCCCCTGTAGATGCGTAAACAGCCCCACGGGCAAGCCCGTCTTGCCGCTGTACGCCTGGAAGCTCCACCCCTTCCTTTCTTGATACTTCCTCAGCACCGCGGACATCAAATCGCAAAGAACGTAAATATTCTCGCTCTTGGAACCATCAATGGCGTCGCGGGTCTGCTTGACACGTTCCGTGTATCGCGTGATCAAACCCAGATTCGCTTCCGTGGCGACATTGCTGACGTAGTACAGGAAATACTTTGCGTGGTCGATGAGGTGATCCGCTTCCGGGCTGTAATCCGGGTGGTGTGCGAGTAGCGAAATGAGCCGCGGGGTGGTGGCTTCCATGGTCTGCTTGCCCGTCTTGGCGAGCACGCCGGCCCGGGAGCGGATCCAGGTTTCGGTGCGCTGCTTGAAAGGGATGTTGGGCTCAAACGCGGTGAGGAAGATGATGGTATAGAAGCGCGCGCGGAGCTTGCCTTGGACCAAATACTTCTCAAGCTTCTCGACGAAGCGGTGCCGCACCTGTGATTCTTTGCGCTGTGTAACGCAAGCTAGAGCATTAAAGTCTTTTGCCGTTACAAGGTCATCCAGATGCTGTATGGTGCTGAGCTTGAGCGTCAACTGGGCTGCAAGAAGCACAAGCCGCGTCCGATGGTGCTTCGGCGTATCTTTCACCTTGCAAATCTCGCCATCCTTTGATATCAGCGTCCTGAACATCCTGAGCACCACCTGCGCCTTCTTCTTGGCCTCTTCCGGGTCTTCCTCGGCACGAAGCCTGTTGACCAAAATCTTGAGACATATGCACTTGGCCTGGATTTCCTCATCCAGATCGGCATCATCCACCCAATCAGGATCATTGTCCTTGGCATCGGTCCGGACTTGCAAAAGAACCTTCTGGACAGTCAGGTTGAGAATGTCCTGGTCGTAGTCGATGGTGACCTTTGGTGCCAGCAGCTCCATCTGGCTCACCGCCGCCAGCTTGGTCAGGAAGTTGGGCGAATCATACTTCCAGCTCTTCATAATCCTCTGGAGAAGGCTTGTAGCGTTGACCAGGCCCTTGTCATCCTTCCTCGCCAGCATGACGTTGATGGCATGCTTTGCCGCCTTGGGTGGCGTGCCGAAGCTTGCGTAGTTGATCAGCGCCTGGCTGAAAGACTTCTCTTGGGAAATCTCCTCGGGGAACTTTCGTGCATACGAAGCGCAAGCTTTAAGCACGTCGACGACCGAGGGGTCATTTGAGCGGCGTTCTGTAGGTGCTTGCTCGACTAGGCTCTTGCACAGCTCGCCGATGTGAGTCTTGAACACGTCTGGATTCCTATTCGAGATTTCGCCCAGGGTTTCGTGCGAAATGGTGCCTAGGCCATCTTTGTCGTTCTTAGAACAGTCCAGGATTGTGGGTAGGTAGCTCTTGTTGAACATGAGCGACGAGGACCGGTACAGCAACGGCAGAAGAGCGTCAAGTATTTGTGCCTGGCTCCCTGATAGCCGCTTGATCAGCTCCTTGATTGCGCCGTGCACCGTCTTGAAATCGCTATCGGCGCCGACGGCGAATTTAACGAGCTGATAGTTGCGCCGATCGTTGATTTTGGCAAACTTTTGGAGGTGTTGGCTGAATTGGTGAGGTTCCGGGAAGAAGCTAGCAATGTAGCCAATGGCCTTGGAGAGGTTCTCCTTGATCTTCTTCTCGTTTTCGTCCATGGTGCCGCCGTTGAAGAGTTCGCATTGCTTGATGAAGGTGCCGACAACTTTGCCAAACTGCGGCTGCCGGGCCTGCATTGCGAAGAATGCCTTCTTGGAATGGTCTGTTAGAGAATTGGCCATCTGGAGCATTCGCTCGGCCCGGATCCTATCAGGATCAAAGGAGCCCGACTGGCTTTGCGACGACTTGGTGCCCTTGCCCTTTCGCGGAGGATAGCCGAGAGGCACCAGACATTCGTACACGACCCGGTCGAGAAGGACGTAGAGCTCGCTGTCGTTGGCGTAGAATACATTGATCATGCGGGTGGGAATGCCGGCAAGACATTTGACCTGCGGTTCCTGGCCCCTCGCAATCTCATCCGCTGCCACGGCCCAAAGCTTCCCCAACACAACCATGGCTTCAACTCGAACAGCCGGCCGCTTGTCACGGCAGCGATCTGCAAGAGTAGCCAAGATGGAGCCTTCCTTATCAACACCGCCTTGCGGACCAAGTTTCGTCACAATGTCGCGGAAGGTGAGCAGTTCGAAAACTTTAACGGCGGCCAGCCGTACCTTCTCGTCCGCGTCGTTAAGCTTGTCGCCAATGGCCTGGATAAGAACAGCCTCGTCCTCCCGGCTAAGACCCAGACCGCCGGCCGATGTTGACATGATGTAGCCTGCCGCTGTTGTCCATGCAGCACGGATCTGGGCAGCCTTGTCCATCCTCCGACCAAGGAAGGCTTGGTAGGCGGTGGGATATGATTGGGGAAAGGATTGCGAGGACATTGGCGTCGTGAAAGGGTTTCCTGACAACTCATTCGTGGCATCATCCATGAGACGTGGAGGAGGATACTGGCAGGGATCGTAATTTGGTGGTGGAGGTGGTCCTGCCACCCCAATGCCTGCAATCATGTCCCCGAAGGTCTCTGTAGCAATCTGGCGCAGGAGGGCATCGTCGGCGCCCAGCTCCGCTTCCACCTGAGGGACAACGTTTTGGAGAACCGCCGGGGCAGCTCGCCACATTTCTCTTATGAGGGAGTGTGCCCGTTGGAGGTTCTTGATGTCCTTTTCCGAAAGACTAGGCTGGTCGCCCTCCTCCTCCCCTTGCTTGTGTCCATTGGGCTTCGTAAACCTGGCAGATGCGTCCATGATGACATCGGCAAAGTACTGGCTGATGTACCTTGCCATCCGCTCGGGATTATATGTGCAAATCATCTTTGCCATAACATATGCAGGCGGCTCCTTCTTTGGTAGATGATCTGCCAAAGTCCCGTTGTTCTCAGATTGGGTCAATTTGAAGGCCGATGGTCGCAAGAACTGGGCAATAATGGCATCAATCACCTTGACCGGAAGACCCGTCGGACTCTCATCGATCAGGTAGGTAAGCATTTCCGTCATGTGGCTCTCGATATCGGGAGGTGCATCCCCTTCCGGGCTGAGGAGTTGAGGCGACGACACGCAGTCGAAACAGTGTGTAAAAAGGTTCTGGAGGAGCTCGTCCCCGCCAGCGAGGTCGTGCAGCAGCAGGATACTCTTGACCTCGGAGAGCGAGGTAAGAACGTGCTTATGCCGGCCATGGTACGCGTTGCTGGGGTCCTTGAGCTGTGGAAGAATGACGTTGACGAGGAATGTGAAGAGCAACTGTCACCTGGGTTAGCTGGCAAGCTTCCTCTGCACTATCGGCACGCCCTACCTTGAGTTGATCTTCTGTGTACGGCGCATCTGGCGCGCATAGTCGCAGTATCTCTACCAAGCACTCTGCTACGGTGGCCTTGACCGCCGAATCCTTGTGCTGCATCAAGTTCCTGTTTACTAATGCCTGGGCAATATCTCCTAGCGAGTCCTTGTCGACCGTGTCCTGGTCCATCTCGCTCATCTCCTCAAACAGCCTTTCCAGCCGGGGAAGCAGCGTGCCTACAGCGATGGGCTTTCCCGGGCGCCATGTCAACTCCTCGTCAAACTGCAGCTTGACGAGCTCCTCTTCTTCGGCATCGTCATCCCCTTCCTCTTGCTGCTCCGTTTCGCCTGCTTCGGATTGTTCTTGCTCCTCCTCGTGTGCCTCTGATAGCTCGGACTCTGCATCGGAGTCGACCTGTGGCTCGGGTTCGCGGGAGGGCGTTGGCGGCTTGGCCCTCTTGCTTCGTCGCGCCGGCGCCATGATGCGGTGGGCGAGGTGTCACGGCGCGCGGCAGGGAAACGGACGCCCGTGGATCGGATGCTCAGGCTTGCGTTCGATTGAAAGCGTCAAATAAAACGATCGCCGGTTGGAAATCTTAGTTGCGCGATCAGGGAAAAGATTGAGCCGTCTAATCTGTTGTTGCGCAAATGGAGAGCAACTACCGTGTGACAGCTCAAACGTCTCGGCAGTGGGAATTGGAGGTGAGGAAAATTGGATCCTGAGCGACGTGCACGCAATTGATTTCCGTCTCGTTTCGGCGGGGCGGTGTGGCAAACCCTCTAGATCAAGCTCAGGAAATAGTGGTATCACGCTTGTCGCGAAACGTAAAGTAATCAACAATGGCACGCCGTTTCTCGTGGTAGTAAGGTTGCGCCGTGGAGGACCGGCTGAGGTTTGGGTCTGTGGAGTTTGGGTCATTGAGATGGCTAGCCGAAATAAATTATGGTTGGTGTACGCGAGCGATGGCAGTCGCGTAACACGGAGCTTGGGGTGGGCGAGTCGCAATTGTTTGGTCGAGGCTGGCTAGCTAGTCTGCCAGCTGAGAACGGCTGCCATGCCTTACCACATTTGCACAACACGATCCAGCGCCGCATCAACATCCTGCATCTCGAAAACACAAGAGCGTCAATCACCGCAAAGGCTATAGTAGGTCTTTTCAAAAAGGACACCGCTTGCCCTAACCCTGTCCATTCATTCCACTCTTTTTGCGGCATTACAGCATCGTTTAACAGCTGAAGTGGCTTATTCCCTGTGTCCCCGGGCTCTCGGTTTATCACATCTAGCATCAAATCAGGCACGCTTAACCGGCATTTCATTTGAACGCATCCCTGTCTCCACATTATTTCGAGCATAGAACTAGCTTTCCGCGACTCGATTTCCTTTGCGAATCCGGAACAGGTGCAGATGCAGAACCAGAACTATTGCAGGAAGCATCACTTGAGAAAACACAAAGCATCACGGGTATAGCATAACGAAGTTTTGCTAACCGGATTCTCAAT
>Ga0247774_1000581_pt1 | contig 18163 bp, 12 predicted proteins | sample UWRJL001104B6_FD_179933 | JGI IMG/M metagenome (GOLD analysis project Ga0247774, IMG submission 179933) | Plant litter microbial communities from Arlington Agricultural Research Station in Wisconsin, United States - UWRJ-L001-104B-6 | ecosystem: Environmental > Terrestrial > Plant litter >... | reverse complement strand
CATAGACTGGGGAGCGCTGGCTGCCAGGGAGATGTAGTTTTCGATGGTCCTCGACTGGTTGGCCGCGGGGTTCTCGTTGATGACAAGGCCCATGCCGCTCTGGCAATGCCGTCCCTGGGCGCAGTACAGCCAGATGGGGCGGGTGTCGTTGATCTGGAGGTTCCACCCCAGCATCACGCCCTGGGACGCTGCCTGTGCGGCGGGGAAGAAGCCCGAGTGGAAGCCCACGACCGATGCGTTGACCATGGAGATGGGGACGCAGGGGTTGTCGAAGGTCGATTGGGTCACGGTGTGGTTGCCGCCCATAAACTGGAACTGGATCGTGTCGCCGACGGCGGCGGTGACGCGGTTGGGCGAGAAGAAGTTGCCCGTGGTGCCGTTGCCGGAAGCGCCGACCATGACGGGGATGAAGTTGTTGGCTTGTGCCACTTTTGGTGTGTTAGTAACTGCCTCTCTCTTCCGCCCTTTTCCAACACTCCTTCCATGTTCCGTTGGTTACTTACCGGAGGCGGCGCCGAAGAAGGCGGTGGCGGTGATAGCAGCGAGCTTCATTTTGAAATCGAGTATTTTTTTCTTTGGGTATATGAGGGGGAAAAAAGAATGGAATTCGGATCTTCTTCAAAAAGCGTTCAAAAGATTGTTGTTAAAAAGCGACTCGCGCTTGGAAGGACTAGCCTTTCGAAAATTAATGATAGATAGTACACGAAGAAGATGAAGAAAGAAAAGAGCAACAGCAATCACGAATGGATGTGGGAAGAGAAAAGAGAGAAAAGGGAACGAGTCGAAACAGAAACGGGAAGAGAGCATGAATTTAAGAAGCTTCCGGATCGTCCCAAGACTTGAATCCGTCTCCCCTGTCACGGAGTCATGGGGGGGTTGTGTGTCTGAGGAACGCATCTTCCATTCTCGGCAGGGGTAAGACATGCATGGGGACAGAGCTAAGAGCCTCAACTTGCGAAAAACGAACAAAGTGGAGCATCCCACTTACAAAGGGTGGAAGTGTGCTGCCGACTTGGCGTCTGCTCAAATGGCGGACTTCTTGAAACACGTTTTGACCATCGTCCATTGACCACAATTTCGCCTCTGAGCTTTGCATGGGCCCCCCAGCCATGGAGAGAGTCAACCCCCTTCAAGGGGTCTACTGGCCATGATTGTACGCTTGCAGACATCGTGACGGATTGGAGAAACAAATTCCAGCCATCGATTTATTCGAGGAAACCTCCTGGCCGAGGATGTTTGGCCATGGCCGCCGTGCCCGGCGGGTAGCATTCTAATCCACAGCCTTGCTGGGATGCTTTGTCCCGAGGCCGCTTTCAGTCACCGCATTGTAAAGATAGTAACAGGTTGCGTCGCCAGGCGCCAACCCTCACACTTCCGATATCCGTTACGCGCAATCGGATTCTTCAAGCCTTGAGGCGTCCGCAAACGTGGCCTGACGTCCACTAGACATACAAAGCCAAGACCAGGCTGAGGCTTCGTCTCCACGTCGTCTCTCGCCGGACTGCGAGGAAGCCGAAATAAGGTTGCTACGTGCCACTCAACTGCGCAGTGGGGCACAAGGCAAAGAATGCCGACCTTGGCGGTTCCCCTTTCAGCGGTTCAGGCCCGCGGGCTCGGATGTGCCTCACAATCCTGTCCTCTGACGCAGGCAAAACGCAGATCAGTTTCAGAGTCCAGGGTCCTCCCCACGGGCCTCTTCGGGCGGCTACCCCTCTTCCACAGCAACGGATCAAGGTGCCAAGACTGCGTCCCAAGAGGGGTAGATAGGCGAGCCGATTAGTCAGGATTCAGGAACAGATAACTAGCGTCTTGCGAACATCGAAGTTGTCATTTGCCAAAAAATTGCGATGGAAGCTTCAGAGATGGGATATTGGATGATGCACGGGCGGATAAGACACAACGACAGATGCTTCTCAATTTCTCACTAAATTTTCAGCATCATACCTCATTTCCATGAAATCGGGTTGCTTTTTTAAACCAACTCTTCTCGCAATTGATTTTCGCCCACGTTTTGGCTTCCTGTTGAGAAAAGTGATGCCGGACTTGTGGCACAATCTGCAACTAAACTAATAAGCCAAACCAAAGATCCCTCAAGCCCCACCACCACAAAAAAGAGCGCCTTCTACCCCGCCTAAGCGCCGATTGGAGGTGCTGTCCGCCGTCGACCCCAGCTAGTACGTCTTGCAGGTTTCGCCCATGCCGCCATACCGAAAATTGTAACCTCCTGTATCGGTTTTTATGTAAAGAATGTGAAGGGAACAGAGGGAAACGTTTCGAAACATCCAGACCATATCATCTTGCGCATCCCCCGCATATTCAGAAGCGATTCTTGTTTGAGGAGTATCTGCGCACGGAGTCTGCATGTGTGCACCTGCCTTTTGATCCGAGCACAGGATGGATGGATCAAGCGTTCATCTTGTATGCCTGTTGGCCAAAAAGCCGGTCCCAGGGCGAGGGCTCTGTTTATGCCTGACCCAGGTTAGTACTGGATCGCTCGGCTCTCATCATCACCTCGCGGCTTTCGGCACCAGTTGGCTGCAGAAACTATGCATCTAGCGCTTCAGACTCCAGAGTAGTGAAGTGTCGTGGAAGGTGGGGGGTTGCATACAAACCCGGCAACTGGAGTTCCCGGTTCCTCCAAGGTGTGCCACATATCGTGGCTCAGTGCCGGCGTGATGGCAGTGCAGAGAAACCCTCGTCTAGAACTTCCTACATCAGACATCGCCCCTAAACCATCATGGATATGCCGGCATCGTGGTATCTTGTGAAGCACGCTCCCATTGGAAGGAAAGTTGGGAGACATCTGTGACAGAAAAGAAAAATTTGCAATGAACGCCGGCCCATCCTTCTCTTCTTTCTCGTGACCCCCCCTTGTGTGTAAGAGGCACCGAACAGAATCGAGTGTTGTGTCTGATAGTATTATGAAGACGAGGCGGTGTCGTCCATACGTCTACCAAATAATATCAGGCTAGGAGCGTGAAATGTCCCTTCTTGAACTGGCCAAACAGATGTCCGCACAGCGTCGGGTGCTCCCGACGATCTAGACCGAACGGCGATCCTAATACCCCTGGCCTAGCAGTCACCGACCTCTACTAAGGTCTCAGGTCCGAGTCGTTCGACCCATCAAGAACGACCGACTCCATACGTCTCCGCGGTGGATTGTCATTCGTTTTCTCCAGTCGCGGGAAAAGTGGCCATCTAGCTCTCTTTCCTCTTTACCTTCAAAATAGCCGCGCATAACCGAGTCGACTAGAATCACTTTCGGTAGACAATATCGTGGACGGGCCCAGCGACAAACCCCATGTTGACGCGTAACGATGATCCTCTGAAGCTTCCAACCCGATACGATCTCGTCAATATCCTTCCCAAAAACTGCCGCGAAACTGCATTCGTGGCGACGTGAACTCTCGTCATGCTCCTTCGAGCTCACAAATCCATGAGCAACTGGGGCGTAATCTTCTCCAGATCCTCGACCTACTTCCAGTCAGCCCCATCACAATACAAGCCCGGGAATCGCTACTAGAGCAAAGAAAAAGAGAAATTGGACTTCCTTACCTCAAGGAACGACCCCTCCGGCCTCTCGACCGCCGTCCTCGCAATCGCCTCCCCAACAAAAACCTCGAAGTACTTGGCCAAAGCCTTGTTCGCGCTCTTCGAGATCCTCGTATCCTCTCTCGCAAAAAATTCGTGCAGTATCCTCGTCAGCAAATCCTCGGGTATCTTTGCCGTTTCTTCCTCTTCCTCCACCTCGATCGCTTCTATTTCATCTTCTTCGTCTCGCCGTGATCTCTTGTCCTTCTTTCGGCCGCTAGAGGCGCGCGGTGGGCTCGATTCGTTTCCCTCTTCGGCTAGGTCAACGTCCTCATCGTCATACATCTGCTCTTCGTTGCTGTCGTCTCGTCGGGCGGGCGACATGAATCGCGAGGTCCGTGGCTTTTCCTTGGGCATATTCGCGAACGGAGAAAGTGGATTCCCAGGCTGGGAGAGGCCAACGAAAGAGGAATATCTAGATTGCAGAAAAGCAACCTCGTCCAAGAAATCTCAACTTGCCACTCCACCACAGACGATCAAATTGCTTTGCGATTCAAAAGGAGTCGTGTTTCTAAAGTTTGTGACACCGAGCTGGATGCCAGTTGTGGGCGAGCGGGGCGCGTCACCATTCTGCTGGCGCGTTGGGGTGGCGTTTCCAATGCCGATTGAAAAAAAAATTGTCGGCAAGGGCCGGCTCAAAACTTCCGTGTCAAGCTCGGCTCGTTCTCGACAATGCACCGCATAAAATGCCTCATAATAATGCGGCCTCGATACTGAGCAAGATATCTCATAGTATGCGAGGGATTGACGAAATCAGTTCATTCAGACGGAAAACTACCTAGAAAATCTATCGGCTTATATGCAACTGCCTTGAAAAATGCCAGGCAAGGCGAGACTGAGAAAAGTCGACTCGGTGGGAATTGGCGTGAAAAGAAATAAAACAAGGGAATTGCCTTTAGTTATATTACAGCGGCTTAGGTAGCAGCACCAGGCCAATCTATCAGACGCCTAGCAAGAGCCAAGAAAACCGCAAGAGCCGGCAACAGCGCGACAAATCGCTCTGAAGCCTTCCCTGCATCTTCCATCCCGCCTATATCAACCCTCCCGCGCCCCGCTTTACCATTCCTTCTATGCCACATTGACCACCGTTGTTACAACCGACTCCCAGTAAACCCTCCATCGAGGTGAAAGGACGTGTGGTGGTGGGATCCGCTTAACCGGAACCGCCCTTGAAGGCCTTTCCGAAGATGATGAGCTGGAGCCGGTCATAGATGGACAACACACCGGCACCAGCAACACCACGGAGAATGTTGGCACCAGCACCCTTGAAGAGAGACTTGACACCCTCAGCCTTAATGATCTGGGAAGCAGCATCAAACGAGCTCTTGTACTTGACGGCCTCACCCGAGGTCATCATCATTCGTCGACGGATGGTGTCGAGAGGGTACGAGGCAATACCAGCACCGGTGGTGACGCACCAACCGAGCATGAACGAGGCGAGGAAGTTGTTGGCGAGGTTACCGGTGAGAACAACAGGCTTGATGGAGTCGTACATGCCGAAGTACAGACCACGGTAGACGATGATACCAGCGACGGAAGGCATAAAACCGCGGTAGAGACCGGCAAGGCCGTCAGAGGCGAGAGTCTTGCGGTAGACGTCGACGAGACCGTTGAACTGGCGCTCGCCACCCTTCTTGGCCGACTTGGCATCGTTGGCGAGACGAGTACGGGCGTAGTCAAGAGAGTAGACGAAGAGCAACGAAGTCGCACCAGCAGCCTGCTCATGTCAGTCCAAGACCCATAACTGAATAAGAGAGTAAACTTACACCACCGGAAGCAAGGTTGCCAGCCATCCACCAAGCGTAACCATCACGATCCTTCTTGAAACCGAACATCTTCTTGAACTTGTCACGGAAGGCAAAGTTCAGAGCCTGGGTGGGGAAGTATCGGATGACGTTGGCAGTGTTACCACGCCAGAGGGCCATGACACCCTCGTCGGCAATGGTACGCCGGAAGCAGTCCATGATACCATTGTACCTCTTGTCAAGGCGGCCAGCCTTGAGCATTTCATCCTGTACGGATTGTCAGTACGAATTTAATGAAGAAAAAACACCAGCCGACAGCCACGCAGGAAAGCTCGGAGCTCGAGCTCTGGGAGCTATCCACAATTTCACGTGACGGCGGAATGCTTCCAACGAACACCAAGATTCCCAGGGGACGCAAGGTGCAATACGTGGAAACATTTCCAAGGGCACTAACCTGGTTCTGGATGTTGAGCTTGACACGCTCGATGGGAGCAGCGGCGGTCTTCGAGACGGCGGCAGAAACACCACCCACTGCGTGGATTGTTAGCACTGCCAACCCCTAAAGTTTATGCCATTGCGATAGGACTCGGCGACGGCCAGGGCATCAACTCGGCGATTGAAATTAGTAAAAACGTACTCAGGAAGTCGACCATAAAGGGCTACATGGAAGATGAGTTAGCATAGGTTGACGACCGAGCGGATACGAACAAGTGTCCTCGGCGATAAAATTTGCTCGCTCGCAGGCGACAACGACCTCGTCCAGAAACCCGCCCTCAGCTCTATCGCGCCAGGCTCGATCCAATTGACAAGATGCAATTGACCGTTGCAGAGGCAGATCGAGATGCGAGAATCGGTTGAGAGGTGTCTTCGGCATGCGAAGCGAGCGAAATTCGAGCTTCGGACAGGGGAGTTTCGGCTTACCGGCATGCCCATAATCTTCTCGGTTTGGGCCATCGTGGCGACTTGGAATCTGACCAAATAAGGACAATGGGAATGAGTGGAGATGCTTCGCGATGCCGCAGAAGGCGAGAAGAGAAGAAAAAGACGGGGAAGAGTCGTGCGAAAAATTCGTCTACGACTGGACCTTTTTGTTTTGGGAGGTATGTGAGGGAAGAAAATTTTGGAAGTTCCACGTTTCCGTACTATTTGACCGCAGCTGCTGGGGAAAAAAGATAGGAACCTGGACGCCCGGACCACTTTCCGGTCACAGCCGAGCCTCATACTAACCCAGCAACAACACGGCATTTTAATTTCTCACCTTCTTCCCGAGATTCTCCGAATTCGCCATAAGCTTCCCTAGCTACTTTTTAGCCCACACATTCACCATACAAATAGCCAGTACCTAGCGCCAATGAGCACATGCTTCACATGAACGGCCTCCGCCATCCACCATTTTCTCCTCTCTTCAGCACGAGTCTTCTGAAATAGTAGCTGTCACGCTGGTGAATTTAGTCGAACTCGGCCAACTCCTTTTCACCCGATGGGACAAGCCTTTGCTAGTTGGAGCTGGATTACTATTTGATTAGGGCTAGATTTTGATACCTCTATCCAGAGCCAACGCTTCCAACCAACGGCTCATTGCGGCTTCCATTCCGTGTAAGTCCCCAAATTGGTTTGAGCAGACCTAAGCCTTATACAAGACGTCGGCTGGAGAAATTTGGGGTTTTGTTCCACGAGATGGATATGTCCACTTGCAAACTGTCAGGAGGCTGTATTTGCTCGCCAACCAATCCTTAGTGATGGTACTGATGTCCTGTTCGATATCTTCTGATCTTCGTCCTTCTTCGCCTCTTCTCCTTCTTGCACCTTAAAATATTTTCTTCCTTGCTACTTTCTGGCCGATATTGTTCTCTAGACTATCTAGGTCTGTTCACTTCGTAAACTAACCATGTTTAAACCCTCTTACATCCGATTGTAACTTACCTGTTTGCAACTTAGATGGAGTGTAACCTCAGACAGAACGCGGCTCGCTGGTCACCGCGCAGATAATCAACGTATGGTAACAGATCTCGTTGTTTATGAGCCTGTATCAGCCAACATTTGGCCAGACAAATCCCAGGCATATATGGAAGGGACAGGAGAGGCTTCTGTTCATCTAGCATGCAACCATCACGACATCTGCAACAAGCTCTCTCGGGACGCGTGGCTGTGAATCAATGATTTATTGTACCGAGTGCAATGATCCCTATGCCCCCGACCTAACGAAAGCATGGTGCTCCGGATGTCTGGACACATGTTCCCGTGAATCCTTATTCTAACGAAACGTTGCGCCGCAAAATGACAACTCCCACCTCCAACGGCGGGTTTCCATCGCCGTTCGTCGCCCTTTATCGTCTGGGTGAGGTACGTCTTGCTTAGTCCGTGCCACCGACAGCGCGCGCTGCGTTCCATGTCAGCATCCAATTCCATCAAATGCCGCCTCACATTTCCAGCAAACATACTGTAAATCTTCATCCTGCTGTGCTCAACCACCGGCTTGATCATCCCCTTCTCCTGGAGGTCCTTGATGCACCGCCGGGCGAGCGAGCCGTTGATCTTTAATCGGTCGACAAGGGTGGCAACGGTGACGAGACGGTACGACTGGACGTCCTTGTAGAGCTTGTCGGACGTGGCCTTGTCGAGGATGACGGCGTGCTGGGCCTTGTCCTTAACCTTACCCTTGGACCTGTTTCTCATGTAAACATTCGACATCGATGCCTACCCGTCCACGATCGCTACGTACCACTTCTTCTTCTGCTTCTTAGCTCCTGCGGCGGGGGCCTGAATCAGTCGTTAGTATGGAATTTCTTGAAAATATTCGGCCGAGAAGTAGAAAGTCGCAGTACCATTTTGTCTGTGTTGTTTCGTAGGATCTAACAGAGATTTTACTACGAAAGAAAGAAAGCGTCGGCGGTAATGGAGGACGTCAATCTTTTCTGGCGGAGTCGAGATGCTGTGCAGTTTTCCTCGGAGCCAATGCCAAAATGGGGTGTGGAGGGCAAGCCCTAGTACTGGAGACTCCACCTCAAATCTACGCATCATGATTGGCTGGCTCAACCCCGCCAAAATTTTCCGTGCACACGCTTCTGAAAGTTGTGGGCTCAATTCAATACCCTCACAGCTTCGTACTGCACCCTACGCCAACGAAATTGTCTGTCCAATTCGACATCAAAACTTCGACAGCAGCAAGGCGAAGCCTATAAAGGACGTATCTCGACCGAATCGACGTCCTTTCTATCGCCTACATCGGCCGAACGGTAATAGATCCCCCTCCAGCTCCTCGGTGGTCGTCATGTGGTGAAATCCGATCTTGGCCCAACTCGCAGCTCGAGATCCGAACGTCCCATCATCGCCCTCGATTTACATCAACTTCATAGCAAGACCTCACTTTTCTTAGGCGGATTCTGTAGCTCCTTGGCCCAATACTATTCTCAGCTGCGCCTAGGGCCATCGATTCAAAAGATTCAAGATCACTACACTCTTCGACTTCGTTCCTACCACACGTCATTGCACCGAGTCTTCTATATTGACTTTGCCTAACCAAATCATAGATTTCTACCCCAACAATCACATATCTTTTTGAAGAAACGGTATGACGACTCAATCTTTCGGTTCTCCCTCTGTTTTGAATCTCAACGTCCGACATAGGTTGCTGATAATCTATCTAGAAATCATGTCGGACGCAGGCGAGACGATCGAATCCTTCGACATCCTTCCTAAGGAGGTGACGAAGGATGTTGGCACGATCAAGCTTTTCGGACGATGGGACTATGTCGAAGTCGAAGTCCGCGACATTTCGCTCACGTATGTTGACTTAGGAAGGATGTTTCAGGTTGGGGGACAAGGGCGCAGGATCGATTGCTGATGGGCATACAGAGACTATATCTCGCTTCGAAATCCCTCTTATGTCACCCACTCGGCAGGGAAATATGCTGCCAAACGATTCCGCAAAGCCAACTGCCCCATCATTGAGCGTCTGACTAACTCGCTCATGATGCACGGCCGCAACAACGGCAAGAAGCTCATGGCCGTCCGGATTGTCGCCCACGCCTTCGAGATCGTAAGCCATCCTAGGGGAACTCAAGTTCGAGATGTTGCCAATGGTAGCATGCTAACAACATGTGACAGATTCACCTCATGACAGACCAGAACCCCATCCAGGTTGCCGTCGATGCCATCGTGAACTGCGGCCCGCGCGAAGACTCGACCCGAATTGGTTCTGCTGGTACCGTCCGTCGCCAGGCCGTCGACGTGTCGCCCCTCCGGAGAGTCAACCAGGCCATCGCCCTCCTCACAACTGGTGCCCGCGAAGCTTCCTTCCGCAACGTCAAGTCGATTGCCGAGTGCCTTGCAGAAGAGCTGATCAACGCCGCCAAGGGAAGCAGCAACTCGTATGCTATCAAGAAGAAGGACGAGTTGGAACGTGTGGCCAAGTCCAACCGTTAAGAAAAACAAGACATGGGTTTGGAGAGCAGGCGTACAAGTGGCAGACGGCAGGAGCGGCAACACGGTGTGGTTTGCATGGGCGTGCTGATTTCGCATTCCATGTGCGTTCATGGACGGTTCTTTTTATGAGGGAAGGCATTCCATATTTTAGGGGCTCGTTAGACTTTCAATGAAAAGCCTCATCGCTCGGTAGAGCAAAATCAAGTGTAATCTCTAAAGAGGTGTTCTGGTCACTCCACCATGTGGAAGTTCTGTAAATGCATGCTCTAAGGCTTTCAAGGTTACGACGAGGTCAAGCAGGTAACAACCCGATTACGAACGCGAACTAAGAAGTCTAAGAATTTCGATGCTACGATGGAAACAAAAGAGACGGGGGAAGACCAAGCAAAAGAGTATGAAGGAAGCAAAACAACCCCGAAAAGGGGTAAGGAACAGAAAAAATTAAAGAAAAGTTGCTGAATATTGATGCGAATATAGTCACCAACTAACACAACATGTTGTCATGATTCACGCTCCCATTAGTGATCAATCTGATTACAGCCAAGCTTTTATGAGCATACGTTCTCCTAGCCGTCTAACTGCCTTCCCCTCCCCCCTCACTTGTCCACCACATATTCAGCCAAACATACGAAGCAATGCGAAATGATCATGGTTCCTCTGAACCCGGAGCCTCATTATGAACCCTGAATGGGCTGAATGCCATCGCCGAAGAATAGCCCTGATTAAACGAGCATTAATGCTGTGCTGTGAGGAAGGTGATCACACTTACTGGCTCCTGACGCCTGTGCAAAGATGTTCTGATTCTCTCGATCTTTTGTGAGAGATGCCTTACTGCTAATAATGTGTGCCGAAAGGTACCGCGATATACTAGACCTCTGGTTTTAGACGGAAGACGCTCTTTGGCCGAGATGTATAAAACCTGTAGAGCATCGAAGAGCAGCGAGTCCCAGAAGTGGGATTTTTTAACTTTCTTGCTGAGAATGCAAAGATGCATCTCAATCCCCCTTCTGCTTTCGGTGAGTCCGATTGCGGCAACCAATCTCGAGTCCCTCATCGGAGTCCCCCTCACTTCCGGAAGGCGTGGGCTTCGCGCTGAAAGTCGAGTCGGTCGGCGTGCAGTCGGCGCCCTTCCCAATACTACTACCATCATCACGTCCACCCACTAAGCTCCACTCCTGCAGCCCTTTCATCATGCGACCCTCCCCCTCTGTTATCACCCCAGCCTCCTTCCTCGCCGGCCGGACTTGTTCACTAATTGGTCGCCCGCTCGGTTGGCACCATTCGGGGTTCGCCTTGCTCATGGGATCCGGCAGAGGCCGTCGCTTGAACTTCTGCTGACCATCGCGACCTTCGTTAGCAATCTTTTCTTTGTATGCCTCTTCCTCGTCGATGGCTCCTTGAATGCTGAAAGGATATCTCTCGGAGTAGTGAGGTTGCACGGGGTAGCGCTTGCGACCGTGCACGAAAGAAGTCGTACCATGATCGATCATCTGCTTCAGCGTCGGGTCGATGCCCAGCGAGCGGGAAGACAGCCGCAGGCGCTTGAACATTCCAGCGTGCTCGATGCCTTCTTCCCACCAGGTGCCCATGCCTTGGTCCATGACAAAGCCCCAGCGCGACCAGCTATTGCTGACGCTCTTCTGGGCGTGGATGCCGATGAGTCCGTTCCACTCGGGGAGCTCCCTATGCTTGCTTCCGAGTTTCTGGAGACCCCATTCCAGGGCGCTGCGGTTCCAATACGTGGGGTGGGCAACCAGCCAGTCCTCTGCGGCGCTGACCAGCAGGGACGCGATGCCGAGACGTCGATGCGTCTTGAGCACGGCAAGTCGTCCGAACTTGACGTAGTGTTCCTTGCCATCGTGCAAGCTCGTAGCCCTGTCCTCGTACTCGAAACCCAGATCGCCGTGGTCGGGTAGCGGCTCAGGCTTACCATCGGCCCCGATCTTGAGACCGGCCCAATACTGAGCCCCAGCCTCGGGATGCGGTCCAGCCGGGAAGGGCACGATCCGAATGGTCCCAATCGGGACGGCCTTGGTCTCACTCTTCTTTGGGGCGACGACGTTGTCATCCTTGTCGCGGATTTCATGCTGCAGGGTCGTCTGGATACTAGAGTAGGCCACGATGTGTACGCAGCGGGGATCATCCCCGTCGAATTCGTTCTTCGCGGGGACGCCTTGCTCCTTGACAAACACTTCTGTGCGGACTTCCATGGCGTCAAGAAATCCACTGGGTACGCGCGAGTCCTGCTGGTGGTGAGGGACGTCGACATTATAGTTACGAATTCTGCTGGTCGAGGTCTCGATGTTGCCCCTGTCGGGCTCGACGACCTTGATGAAAGGCGTCGCCATGACTTTGGGCATGGGTTTTGGAGCAGCAGAGGGAGGCAAAAAGGAACCAAGTTTCTGGAAGTCGAGTCCAGGGCTCGCCTTCGGCATGCTAGTGCCGAAGAGATGGGCCATTGTGGACGATTCGGACGCCTCGATTTTCTATGGAAGTCGGAAGTGGCGGGTGGCTCGGTGTGGGTCACGTGATATTTTCACCGATAAATTGTGGAGAAGCTCTCGGTGAGTGACCAAGAGCGATGATGTTTTGGGCAGGCTTGGTATGAGTGCGTTTCGGCTAACCTCGGTTAATCTTGCAGATTCTCGGTGAGGTCCGGTGTGCCGTGTTAGTCTCACGGACCGAGACAATTGGTGCAAAAAGGGCTGGAAGATATTAGATTTCTTGCAATTACACAATCAAAACAAAATAATTAGAACCTACAATATGTATTTATTGCTGTGTAGTCGTTCTTGTCCCTTGTATAATTGCTGGATACAAGGTGTGTTGTGTAGATACGCCCGAGTGGTGGTGCTATGAGGATAGAAGGGGTGACTGTGCAGATGGAGTTGGTATTTTGTAGTACTAGATAGTTCTTGGTGAAAGAGATGCTTTGAGTCCAACTTTAGATTAAGAGAAGGTAATTAGAGCCGCTGCAGCCTTGTGCATTTACCTAAGCGCGAGTCTCGCCACCTAGTTTGCTCACAATTGGAAGGTGCTGAAGGTGAGGTTGGGACCGGTTAGGTACTCCAGTTTGTTTGTTCCTTCCTAATCTCGAACATCTTCTTCATATCTGTGAGTCATACTTAATCATAGTATTTGTTCCGGATGATTCTAGCGACTGATACTGAGGAATTGCTTACTATTGTCTTTGGATTGGTGTTGGAGAGCACCCTCCCTAAGAGCTTCGCTATATACTCTTTCTAACGTGTCTCCCTTGTAGAGCTCTTTATATATTGAAATATGACTCCTCTGCAAGTGGCAAATCAATATAATTAAGTCATGCTCACGAAGCATTGCCTTCCATTGCAGGCAGGGGATCATCGGCACGGTTGAGAATGAAGCCGGCTATTTGTATATAGTCATAGACAGGATACCGTTTTCTTGGCGTCTTTTTCTTAGGCTTTACTCTGTCTAGGCATAGGCCGAGTCTGATTAAATGGTCACCTTCCAAGGTTACTCATTCCAAGTACTAATCAGCTTCAGGTCGAGTTCAGGTTAGGGTACTTTGACACTCTTCCATCGAGCCACTGCAGAGCAAGCCAGTATTGAAAAGGATGGTCGGTATGGACTATGGACCAGGAAATTCCGGGTTTATATGGAGTGACATTTCTTGGTTCCTCGTTCGCGCACGTGGACAAATCCAGGTGCAGAATTCCCTCGAGATCCAATTACGGGCGAATTTCCAGATCTGGACACCACACAAACACGAGTCACAGGGGCATTCCACTCTCTACCTCGTGCTTGGCATCTATAGTTGTCTTTTTAAGGGAAAGGAGTCGGCGCCTCTGTGGTAGCGTTGCCTCTGTGGTAGCGTTGCTTATCACAAGCGTGAGCTCGTTACCATCTTACGGAATTGGGGAAACTCATCTACGACGGCGTTGATCGTCATTGGAGGATAGCCCGCCCATCGCTGTTGATCAAATCATGGCCTTGACCCGCCTTGTGCTCTGCTCAGATTCTAGGGACTTGTTAGGATATGGCGCTTATCGTAGTTATGGTGTTCCTTTCGTGTCTTGCAGCGGCAAGGTCCATGGCGAATGCCTCGCTTATTAGGCCTCGAGCAGTGATTGCCCATGATGCGGTGGTTGGCTTCCAGCGACTGTTCTATCTAATCTAGCGGGCTAGCTGTATCTCAAGTACGAGCTTTTCCTGAAGGTGTTCAACGCCTGTGTGCCCTTCCCCGCGGTCGACCCAGCAGGTAACGCAAGGTATGCTTTCCATCTTTGTGATCAATGCCCAGGCCCTAATCCCATCGCAGCAGCGGCCTCGCATCAACTGAGCGCAGTGGTCCTCTAGCACAGGCCAAATATACGCTCGCGGAAGTACCAGCGGAGGCTACTACGCCATCATGTACACCTAGAACATGCCAAAGGACTCCATTCCTCGGGCCTGGGCGACTACGATCTGATCAGATCCCCTAATACGGCTGGGAACAGCCCCTCGCCGGCTATATCAGCTACTGGCCCGTCAACCACAAGCCAGCACACGCAGGTACGCAGGGTGGCCAGAAGCCCTCATCGAATGGGAGAGTTTGACGGACGCTGCGCGAACAGCTCTTTTCAGCACGGATTTCGGGGACGCCACGGTGCCGTTCAAGGACTCGACGTTCCAGGGCAATCTCTGGTCATCGGCCCTGTGAGAATGAGATGAGACAAGTCATCAACATGAGACGGAGTTCTTGTGTGAGTAGACGTGGCTTGACCAGAGGCTTAGTGCTGACAAAGAGTCTTGAATTTGGAAACTTTCAAACTGATGAGGTCAGAGTCGTCGCATGGGACCTGGGTTATTATTTTATCACAAGCAGATAGGACAGCAGATCTCAAATCTAGTAAACTTGCTGCCAAGGTAAGCGACATGAGGCTTTGCGGGTGTAGTCAGCTGCGCCGGATTTCTTAGCCAACTGCCACAACGAATCAGTCACAATTGTTGATTGCTACCGACATGGGACGACCGTGGGCAAGAGGGAGCGATGGTTTACTGACAGTAAAACATCGGAGTAAACTACCGAAAATGGTATTTAAACAATGCCATGGATCGCTCGCATTGGCTGTTCCAGGCACACCTCGACAACGAAAGTGGGCAGACGTAAGCGACCTGAGCCTGGGCTTGCATCTGGGGGTGGTGGTAAATTGACTACCATGCACAGCCCTACGACTGCGATGGGCAGATGAACGGCAGCTCCGGTTGCCAGCCTTCCGGGATTCAAACCCCACGGAAATCTTCCTTGCGCTAAAGAAACGTTATAGATCCGAACGGGAAAGCCCCGTTCCTTGACCAGCGAATAGCTAGCGCAACTGCACATAAGACGGGGGGGAGGCTTGGGCTTGTGCAGGAGACGAGGTTTCGAAGACCGTAACGATAGGACGGCAGGGAGGCATGGGATGCTGCCCTCTTCGGTTGTGGAGTGAAGAGCCGCTTGCCAAACTTTAATAGCCGGGTACGCCGAATGTCAGCTCATGGATATCTGCACGCCGTAGATTGGCGATGCGCGTGTAAAAACTGGCCATAGAATTATTTCTGCAAGTTAGTTCTGCCGGACGATTGCGTGCGTTGATAGCTGGACGGCAGTGAAAGTGATGAGCAAAGCAATGCAGGCGGGAAGGAAGCTCCTGAGGAATCCCACAGGCGACACACAGACCACCTTAGAAATCACTGCATTGATGGAATCTTCTGAGACTGAAATCTTTGGAATCATCCTCTACACGATCTGCGACCTACTTGGCAGCAAACAATCCATTTCATTCTCTCCTGTTTATATTTGCATGAATGCCGCATTGGCGCTTTCCCGATCCCACCATGTATTCTTTGGAATGACGCAACACGTCCACTTGCTCTCTACCGTCCTCGAGATTTGAATCGCTATCTCAGTCATTACCACTTCCCCGCAATTGCGAAAGAGAATGCCCCAAGACTTGGGGCGGCGAGACTAGCAACCACTGGTGGGAATGTACGACACCCCAATGGCGAACGCGACGCCAAACTCGATGAACGAGGCGCATAACCAGACCGAGGCCACCATCTCCAAGATTCCGCACATCCTGCCACATGAGCGAGTCTTCCCCATACAGATCGGCACGGAGCTGTTCAAGCTGTCCGGAGCGTCAATATCTTCTGATGGTATGGCAGTCCCGGCTGGTTCAAAGCACTCGGACGGCGTGTATAGACATTGCCAAGGAAGCTAACGCAGCAGCACAGCACCGTCTTATTTTTCCCAGTACTTCCACTGCCAGATTAAACAAGCCGAGGAGAATGGCGAGGACGTGGGGTCGGCCATTCGGACCCTGTACATAGATCGGGACCCGTCTACCTTTCACGATATCGCCCTCCATTTGCAAGGCTATCATGTCCAACCTCGAGACGGAACGCACTTCGTGCGCATCTTTGCGGATGCACAGTTCTACAGCCGTAGGTGGCGCTTCTTTCCCTGTTGACTGTCGGAAAGATGCTAACGAGCGGTCCCGCAGTACCAAAATTAATATCCCAGCTCTACCACGAGTCCATCTTCATATCGATTGGCCACCGAGAATTCCAAATCCCTCGCGAAATCTTCACCGACCCGGGCAACTCGCCCAACTACTTCTCTCTCGGCTTTGCCGTCTTCTTTTCTAGTCCCGAGGATCTCTTTCCGGGACTCGACCGCGACGGCCTGATACGACCGCCCTCCATCCTCCCGCCCTCGGTCCACAACAAGTCGGCCGAGACCTTTGCGGAGATCCTGCACCTCTTGAAAGGCTACCCCGTCGACATCCGCAACGAGGCCCACCGCGCCGAGCTGCTCCGCGACTGCCGCTACTTCAACTTCAAGGGGCTCGAGCAGAGGCTGATACCCCACAACATCAGCTTCAACCAGACGCGCAAGAAGCACGAGATCGTCCTGCGGGTCGAGGACATCCTCAAGAGTGGCATCAGCATCGGCCCCGACGCGGTGAGCACGCCGGGCGATCCGCCGACGGGTTGGGTCAACTATGCGAGGCCGTTTGTGGACGACAAGGCGTGCGAGCTGGTGGTGGAGATTGGCGGGGAGAACACGAGGATATCCTTCACGGGGCCGCACACGCGCGCCGAATTCTTCCGAGACACGCGCGCGAGGGTGGCGAGGCTGTTCGAGGTCATCGCCACCAAGCTGAACCTCCCGCCCACGACGCAACCGCTGGGCCTGCTGATGGCCTCGGGGGGTGCGGGCAGCCAGCCCGCCACGCCGGGGAATACGCCCCTGAGCGAGGACCTCGTGAGGGTGGTGATCGAGCCCGAGACCTCGATCACGCTGGACGGGAAGCCGTACACGCACGACGAGGATCTCACCAACGCGCTGGCCGTGCCCGTGTCGGCCGTGTCGTCCAACGGGCTCGCCGACTCCCCCGGGTCGTCGGTCGCGGGGTTCATGTCGGCGCCGAGGAAGCGGAGGAGGATCGATTCGTTCGGGCCATCGGGGGGTCCGGAAGAGTGGATTGTGCGGACGGGCCAGTGGCGGCTAAGGATTCAGGGGTCGAGGAACGGGAAGAGCTCGGTGGAGTGCGTGCTCATTGGGGTGAAGCTGGATGCCATGACTTCGGAGCAGGGGAGGAATGCGGCGAGGGGCTTTTTGAACGTGTAGTTTTTATGGGCGGCGGGGGCGGCATTGATGTTGGTGATGTTGGTGATTTTGGTGATGCTTACGATGTTATGGTAATTTGTATAATATGGGCGAAAGAATGAGGGATGAATAGAGCGAGCGAGATTTGGATACTGTTTTGACGAAGAGATGTATATGCAGACTTTACGGTTGCTTTAGCTGGTCATGCTTATGTCTATCCTAAGACAAGACCCGTTCTCCTCCTTGACGCTTTGGCAGACGATAACCCTCGAGGATTTGGTTTCAAGTGCCTTTCCTTGGCCAGACTCAGTTCTCCCGAGACTGTTTAAATCTCACGGAAATTGTCATATGCTTAGATTCAGTGGCAGTTCGCCGCCCAACTTCCTCCGTCGGATTTACCGCACAAACCGCTATCTTATCCCTGTCAGTAGCTTTTATCCTGTTCATTCCAGCCCTTTTATTCTACTTTGAAAGTGCTTACCGTACAATCACCAATATGGATCAACCCCCGCCCTTTGATAGTTGTCTCTTCCAACTGCTACTCGAGGATTCGATATTGCTAGATATAAAGGGCAGTAGTTGTGCGGCCAACATGAGGTTATTCCTCGTCTTATATTGAGGAAGAGAGGGTCCACTGGTGTGGAGGCGTTTGTAGGAATAATAGAATTGTAAAGTACTCATAGTCAATAAAGACGCTGGGCCGGAGAGATGTTTCCCCGTATCGAAGGAGTTGTCGATGAAGAAAAGAAGAGCAGTTCGCTATTCTCATGTTTGCCCGCCCTCGTGA
>Ga0247774_1000580_pt1 | contig 18164 bp, 22 predicted proteins | sample UWRJL001104B6_FD_179933 | JGI IMG/M metagenome (GOLD analysis project Ga0247774, IMG submission 179933) | Plant litter microbial communities from Arlington Agricultural Research Station in Wisconsin, United States - UWRJ-L001-104B-6 | ecosystem: Environmental > Terrestrial > Plant litter >... | reverse complement strand
TAAGAGCAAGCGCCCCTAGCTCAGCTGGATAGAGCGACGGCCTCCGGAGCCGTAGGTCAGTGGTTCGAATCCACTGGGGCGCGCTGAATCTCTGCGACAACTCCGCCGGTGGAGTCGTTAGCGCGACGTGTCTGCAATCGCCCGCGTGAAGTCTTCGCCTAGGCTGCGACCACGATTGAAGCCACGGGACTCGACGAGCGCGAGCAGCTCTCGAACAGTGTTCAACTCATCCTCGGAGGCGCCCGCCAAGAGCGCGCGGAGGTCGTCGAAGTCCTGAGGCCGATGGCGGTCATCTCGAGCCAATACCTTCATCGCAATGAGGTGGGCACGGGTGGCAACGCGCACCGTCACCTCTTCGAGGACAGCAAGTTCTTCGGCTGCAGCAACAATCTCCGGTTCGATGCCAGAGGATGCAAAGAGTAGGTCGATGTACACGGACCGTTCGCTGTCTCGAGTGAGACGTACCGTCGCGATTCGACCTGTCTTTTCCTGTTCGAGCAGCATCCCGACGACATACCCGCGGCTCTGGAGATGAAATACGAGCTGTTCGGCAGCAGCGTCGCCATCGGCAGAGATGGCCACGTCGACATCACGGGTCGTGCGCGGCTCTGCGCGGGCCGAGACGGCGAGGCCACCAATGAGTGCACACGCCACACCGGCGTCGTCGAGCTCCGCAAAAATGCGCTTGAGCGCGCGCTCGACGGGGTTCAGCGCCGAGGCCACGTCGCCGGGATCCCTACCCCGTCACCAAGCTCGGCACCGGGCCGCCGCGCATACCAGGCGCCCACACGCTCTTCCAATACCTGGTCAGATATCCCGGGCGATTCGCGACGAAGCCGTTGTCGTAGCATGCGCTCCGCGATGTCGATCAGCGCGAACGCGATGCGCAGCTTTTCGCTCGGCGTCTCACGGCCCGTCTCGGACATGCTGAAAGGGTACCATGGCTTGGACGTCGGGCGAGCACGGAAACGGGACACAAACCGGACAAGGCAACCGCGAAATCGCGCGTTTGTCGACAAAGTCGCTCCGAAAGCAATGCCCCGGAGCCGAAGGCCTGTAGTTCGAGTCCACCGGGGCGCGCTGTTAAACCGTAGCCAATGCCGCGCGGATCTAAGCGACCGCGCACTCGATGTCGCTGACTACGAGCGACGCTTCGATCCGAACGACGCGATAACCGGCACGCGCGAGCGCCACATCACGGCGGGCGTCGGCGCTCGGTCGTTCGCCGTGATACTCGCCATCGACTTCAATCACGAGGCGCTGCGCGGGAGCCAAGAAGTCCGCGATGAAGCGGCCGAGCAGCGGTACTTGGCGGCGAAAGAGCACGCCCAAACGGCGCCCGCGAACGCGGTGCCATAAGAGCTGCTCGGTAGAGGTTGGTGAGGCTCGCATCGCGCACGCGCGCTCCGCGAGAATTGCTGCGCGCTGAAACGAGGGCTTGTTGTTGGTTCGAGTCATGCCCAACAAGGCGCAGGCGCCGTGACAGCCCCCCGACATGTCGCTCCGCACCAAGCCGGGGCTGGCGCGGCGCGTGCGCCCTCTCGCATGAGTCGAACCAACAACAAGCCCGAGCCGACGCCAGAGCCAGTTGCGGCGTTCGCGATAAAGCAGCCCAGGAAGCAGTAACAGCTCGGCAGGACGCAGTCGCAGGACCCTCCGCCGCGCGCGGCGCGCCTTGGCGCCGCGTCCGGCGTTGAGGGTCCCGGGCGCGCGCAGCCCGAAGGGCGAGCACGACCGACCGCTCTACGACGCACACCGCAAGGAGCAGCCCCTGGATAGAGCGACGGCCTCCGGAGCCGTAGGTCAGTGGTTCGAATCCACTGGAGCACGCCACTGCTTTTCTAACGCCGAAGTTGCTGTATGCTTCGTACGTGGCGTCTCAACCCGCACCCGCGCCCTATGATGACTTGGTACGCGCGCTCGCGAGCCTCGGAGAAGGCGACCGTCGTGACGTGATCGCGGCCGCGGAACGCGCGGCCCGTCAACGCAGATCTCATGTCGGCACCTCATGGCAATCGATTCGCAGCGCCATTGGGGTGGTTCGCGGCGAGACGGCCGATGCAGTAGCGGACACCGCCGAACTTTACGATGGCTGAGATCGTTCTCGACGCGAACGTCATCGTCGCCGTGCTCTACGCAGACGATTCGCAGCATCAGCGCGCCGTGCAGCTCACGGAGCGGTTGGAAGCCGAGGGGGCACAGCGTCGTCCTGATCGATTTTCTCGTTTTCGAGGCCTTGTCGGTCCTTTGCAGACGTGCTGCACAACGAAAGACCGCACCACCGAATCTGGCTGCGGCCGTTCAAACGATGCGGCGCTGGCTTGATGCCGGAGAGGTGCGCTTTCTGGCCCACGAATGCGAGCGTCTGGCCGGCAGCGTGCTCGACATCGTGATCGAAACCGCCGGCGCGTTGAACGCAAACGATGCTCTCTTGGTCGCCCTGCAGCGAGAACGCGTGATCGAGACTCTCGCGACCTTCGATCGAGGATTCGAGAGCGTCGCCGACTTTTCTCTGACCTCGTAGTACTTGGTCGAGAATCAGCCAGTCTTCTTGAAGGCCGCGGTCGAGCTCTCTATCGCCGGCAGTCCAAGCCGGAAAGACGCAGCCGTAGGACCCTCCGCCGCGCGCGGCGGCTCGTCTTCGAGGCGCCGCGTCCGGCGTTGAGGGTCCCGGTCGCGCGCAGCGCCAAAGGCGCGAGCACGACCGGCCGTCCCACGACGCTCTCCGCAAGGAGCAGCACCGAGAGCGACGGCCTCCGGAGCCGTAGGTCAGTGGTTCGAATCCACTGGGGCGCGCTGAAATTATGCCGGATTCGCGATAAAGGGTGCAGGGCCATGAGCGCACGCAAAGACTGGGAGACGCGAAGCGGAACATTGGCGGAGCGGATGCGACGGCCCTGCACTCCGGGCCCCCAAGCGCGAACGAGGTGGGCAGGCCCACAGGCGGCGCCACCGTCACGGCGGTATCGATCGCGACGCCCGCCCTCGCGGGAGATCTTCGGATCCTGCGAGGGCTTTTTTGCCTTGCTCGCCGAGGGCCTTGGGCAACGCGACAACCAGGAGCGCTCCCTTCACGGGAGTTGCGCGATCGCCGCGAGATACCGCGACACCGCCGAGACGTCGCCGGCGTCCGAGATCAGCGCGATATACCCGTCCGGGCGGATCAGCACCAGCGTGCGATCGCTCGCGCCATAGGCACGTGCGAGATGCCCTCCGGTGTCGGCGATCTCGTTTTCGGCATTCGGTTTTTCTACGATATGTAGAGTTTTGAGCGCACGCAGCGCGGCGAGGGTCGTGGGCTTGGTACCAAAGTTCAGCAAGGTGAAGCGACCGCCGCGTGTCAGTTCGAATAGTCTTCGAGTGCCCGCCACGGTGGTCAGCTGGGTGGCATCGGGGGCGCGGTCCCCGGCCCGCAGTGGGGACAGAGCGTCGCGATCATCACGCGCCAGCGCAGAGTCTCGATAGTTGATATCGAGTTGGATGGTGCTCGCGTCGCGGCGGATCGGAAGTTCCGTTTGCTCGAGCACGCGCTCGAGACGCGCGTTCGAGAGCGAAAGGACTGCGGCGGCGACCGGTCGCCGCTCCGCATCGTAGCTGTCGAGCAACGCTGGCGAGGCGCCCTTGATGACACTGGCGAGCTTCCAGCCGAGGTTGTAGGCGTCTTGGATGCCGGTATTCATGCCCTGGCCTCCCGCGGGCGAGTGGATGTGGGCCGCGTCTCCGGCGAGGAACACGCGACCGACGCGATAGCGGTCGACGAGGCGAATGTTGGCGCGCCACAGCGATGACCACGACGGCTCGCTGAGGCGAATGTCGGTGCGGCCGGTGCGTTGCTCGAGGATAGCCTGCAGGTTCGCCCGGCTCGAATTCGGATCCTGCCCGGGCGCGATGGAGGCCTGGTATGCGAAGGCGTCGGTCGAGGGCAGCGGACACAGGCTGACCAAGCCCTGTTTGTGAGACCATAGCTGCCAGGCATCGCGATCGAGACCGCTGACTTTGGCATCGGCGACAATCATCCGCACCTCCTCGCGAGTTTCTCCCTCGAAAGCGATACCGGCTCGTCTGCGAACGATGCTGTGCCCGCCGTCGCAGCCGATCAGCCAGCGCGCAGTGAGGGTCTCGGACTCACCGCCTTTGCTGATCGCCACCGACACGCCTTGGTCCGACTGTTCAAAGCCCACGAGCGCGCTGTCGAACTCGACCGCGTAGCCGAGCTCGGCCAGTCGCAGTCTGAGTGTTTCCTCGGTCCGCCATTGAGGCGTGATCACGCTCGCGGGATACGGGATATCCGGGCGGTCCCGCAGCGTCTCGGGGATGGCGCCGCCCAGCGTCACCTGGCCATCGGGCGCCGTCACGCGCATGGGCATGGCGAGACGGCCCTGGGCCAGCACGCGATCGATGACGCCCAGGTCCTCGAACACCTCCAGGCTGCGGGGCTGGACGCCCTTGCCGCGCGAACCCGGCTGCGGGCCTGGCGCAGCCTCGATCAAGCGAAAGGTGACGTTTCGGCGAGCGAGCTCGCAGGCCAGCGTGAGTCCGGTGGGGCCGGCCCCGACGATCAGCAGCTCTGGGTTCAAGAGAGCCATGTATCTCTTATCATGAGAGGCTTGATAAGAAATGCAACCCTCTCTAATGTGCGCGGATGGTGATTCGAACGCGGAAGGCAGTCCGCAGCCGACGGCGCGGCGAGCAGCTGGAATCCGAGCTGCTCGACGCTGCCTGGGCTGAGCTGGTCCACGCCGGTTACGCGAACCTGACCATGGAATCAGTCGCTGCGCGCGCGCGTACCGGGATTGCCGTGCTGTATCGCCGCTGGGCCAACAAGGAGCAGCTCGTGTTCGCCGCGCTCCAACACCATCGCCGCGGTCATCCGGTGTTAGCCCCGGACACCGGCACTCTGCGCGGCGACCTGCTCGCCCATTTAACGGCCTTGAGCGAAGCCCTGGCCAGCTTCTTCGCCATCGCGGCGGCAGCCGCGTTCTCCGGGCTATTGGCCGACACGGGTCTCACCCCCTCGCAAGCTCGAGACAAGCTCATGGACGACAAACGGCGCCCGCGTGTCCGGCTCGTGTACCAGCGCGCCCACGAACGCGGCGAAATCGACCTTGCGCGCGTCCCATCAGCCGTACTCGCCATGCCATTCGACTTGGTGCGACACGACCTGCTCCTGGACCTCGAGCCGCCCCAGGCCGCGCGCATTCGCGCGATCGTGGACGAACTCTTTCTTCCGCTCGTGCAAAGTGATCGGACCTCGCCCAAAGGAAAACGGAAAAAGTCTGTCACCGCACGCTGATTGCAGGGGCGAGTGAGCTGCCGCTTGAGCTCCACTTGCTTTTCCAGTGTTAATACTCGGACAGCACTTCCGCCGACGTCGAGTATTTCACTGTATGGCAGGAGGTCTTCGTAGCCACCCCCAAAGTCGATGGAACCGAGAAGATCGAACTTGAGGTTGCCGCTCTGCAAGAGCTGCGGTCCCAGCTGCTCCGTGCGCGACTGCAAATAGACCTCGATGCGACCAGCAGTCACTTCAGTCAAACGAAGTGGGCCAAGCTCGGAGCCGATCAAATTCTTCTCGACCGAAGACTTGTTGCGCTTGTGAGACGGCATGCCCTTCGAATAGGTGACCAGCCACCAGCGCATCAGCTCGTCGAACGTGCCGCCACCATCCTCATCGGGAAGCGCCTCCAGGCCGAGCCTCTGTCGCTCGCACTTGCGCTCGAGTTCTCCAGCAAGGCGCTTCGCCTCGGTCTTGGTGCGCGCGGACGAGACCTTGTCGCGCCACTGCCCTCGCGCGTCCTTAAGAAAGAGCCGGCGGAGAATTGACGATCTCGCGGCCGCACCGTAGATTTCAGCAGGCGCATGGGCAACACCGTTCAGTCGATCATCGGTTTGGTTCGCCCGGCTCAGCGAGCCGGGTGGGCCGTGTTTCTCGCCTCTCTGCTGCCGCTCGGTTGCGGTGGTCGGTCGCAAAACGCGGCCAACCATGCCGCCGAGGGCGGAGCCAGTCATGCCGCCGAGGGCGGAGCCAGTCATGAAGGTGGAGCCGGTTCCATTTTTATCCCCGGCACCGGCGGCCGCCATGACATCATCATTTCGCCCGCCGCCGGTGCCGCGGGGGCGAGCGATGTCTGCGACGAGAACACACTCTGGGTCGAGATTACGCTAGGCGCAGTTGGGGGTCTCGGTTACTGCGTCCCGGCGCCGATCCCTACGCCCGATGAGCACATCGGAATGACCCGCGGTGCGGTAATCCTCAATGAGGGCGGAGTCGTGATCGATAATACCGGTCTGGACCCTCAGAGGAAGGAGCGATGGCTCGACGGGCTCTCGAACAAGCGCTGGACCTGCTTGGCAGGTCAAACCATTGGCTACAAATGCAGTGTGGCCGGTTGATGCGACAGTGAGTGGCTGTATCGGAGCGGCAAAATGCTTAAGGCTTGCCGCGCCGAGGTGGCGGGGGAATGCGGGTTTCGCGCGTCACGTAGTCGGCGAACTCACCATCGGGATGTCGCTCGAAATAGTTGATGGCTGCGAGTTGGGCTTCGTACATGTGGCGCTGATTGAAGAGCGAGGAGATCAATGAGGCATCGCGCTCGTCGGCATCCGGGCCGTCGGGGAAGCGTTTCTGATCGGCAATGAGGGGGTCGAAGTCACCTTGGCTGATAAATCTGGCGTCACCCAGGAAACGAACGAAACCGATGATGAGCTGGACGTGCCAACCTAAGCCGTGCCCCCCTGCACACCGTGCCCTCGAGCGCGACGAGCTCCGCCGCCCTACAGGCGACGCCGCCGTCGCCGCAGCGTCGATCGCGGCGACGCTCGACGGCACGCTTGGCACTCAATCAGCGGAAGTGGCGGCGCTCAAGGCAAGGCCGCGCCGCGTGGAATTTCGGGGTGCCGCCCAAACCGTCAGCTCTGTCAGGGATTGAAAAATGGATCGGCCGCCAAGGTGCGAAACGCGCTCTCGGTGGCAGTCGAAGAGCTGATCCGCCAATCGCGCTCCTTGTTCACATCGAACCAAATCACGCCCTTGATCAACGGGAAATCGCTCTGCAGCGAGGGGATCATGGCGTTGATCCAAGCGGCCTTGTTGCCCCCCGTTTCGGACGATGCCATCTCACCGATCAGGATGGGCTTCTTCTTGCCGGCCAAAAGCGGATAGATATCCTTGAAGACTTCTTGAAAGCTTTGCCAATCGCCAGCTCCCCAGTTGTAGCCGTCGACTCCCGTCCAATCCACGTAGCTGTCACCGGGGTAGTAGCTGAGTGTGGCGCCGTTCGTGCCGTCGGTGTCGACGACATTCGGACACCAAGCCCAGACGACATTGGTCGCGCCCGCCGCGATGAACAAATCGTGAATGTGCCGATACGCATCCACGTACAACTTGGCGTCATTGTCGCTCCACGCTTCGTCGCCGTTCATCTCTGCGGCGAAGTCGAGGAAGAACGGGACCTTGAGCCCCTTGGCGCCCGCTGCGCGGGCTTTGATCGTGGCATCCTGACTGCCGTCGACGATCGTCTCGAAAGCGATGCCGTCGGGTTCCCAGTTCACCAAGGGGATGCGACCAGCCGCAATGTCGGCTTTGGTGGCTCCGGAGCTCCAATCATCATCCCAGGCCCAATAGGTCAGGTGAACGGGTAGCGTGCGACCGAGCTTGGCTTTCGTCGCTTCGATGTCGCCATCGCCGTAGTACTGGCCGAGCAACGCGCCGTTCTTGGGAACGAGTTTGTCAGGAGTGCCGCTCGTACCGGCGTTGCCCGCGGCGCCAGCGAGATTCGCTTTGCCGCCGCTGCCACTGCCCGCCGCGCTGCCTCCGTAGCCACTGCCTGCCGTGGCACCGCCGAACGAACCAACGCCGCCCGCACCGCTGCTTGCGGTGCCACTGCCGCCGATGCCTAAGCCGAGCCCCCCGCTGCTGGCTCCGGCGTTGCCGCCCGCGCCACTGCTGCGCCCTGCAGCGCCTCCGCCAGGAGTGCTCTCGTTCGCTCTGCCGCCTGAGCCGGGAGCCGCACCGCCGACGTCACTCGAGGCGCAGGCGGTCGACCACGCCAAGCACGTCGTCAACATCACCCAGCCGCCGATTGATGAGGTAGGAACTAGCTGTTTCACGATTTCCTCGGTCTCGTAAGAGTGCACCAATTGGGGCAAGACTTGGTGCTCTTTCTTCCGCCTGGGACGGCGTCATCCGCGCGAAAAACGCGTTAGCGCCGCTAGTCGCCCTCCTTTCCGTACATCGGTGGCCACCTCGGGTTGTCGCGAGTTTGCGGCAGCGCCTTGGCGTTACCCGCCGTCGGCAGCGGACTGCGCAGTGTGAAACCAGCGCAAGTTGCTGGTGGACATTCGCACGAGTCGAGCAGGCAGAGACAACTGCTGAACCACGCACGGTTAGTACTAGGATCGGCGTCAGCCATGAGCGAGCCGGCGCAAATCTTTCTACTCTCCCCTGCGAATCTCGGCGGGCGGCGCGGCGCCATGCTGCTCGATCCTTCCTCCCAATTCCCTTTAGCTCGCGAGCTCCGTTCCGCGCAGGGCGCAGAGCTGGGAGAACTGTTCAGTTTCGTGAGCAGTTTGTACTTTCGAGGCAAGCTCGCGTACGCGCACGCGTTCGGCCGTGCCTCGGTGGGCCAAGAGGCCGCGTATGTCATCAGCGCCGGAGGTGGACTTTGCCGCCCGGAAGATCGCTTCTCGCTCGAACGACTCGGCGACATGAGCCGCGGCGCACTGTTGCTGCGCGCCGTGCGTGATCGAGACGAGCTCGCCTATGTGCCGGTCGAAGCAAGACGGCAGCGCAGACCGTGATGAGTACTCCTAGGTAACCGCTGATTTCAGCGCATTGTGAACCCAATTCGGGTTGTAGAGGCGGAAATTTTCAGGTACACGGTCCGCCAGTTTGCGCGCCGTTCGTTTCTCGAGCGCGCCTGGGGATCATCGATGAAGAACATTGAAATCAGGCTGTGGGACCGTGGTCAGTCGACCATCGGTCGAATTGCGGGTCCAGTCACGCGCGTTCTATCGCGCACGGGCGCGCTGCTTTCGACTGCACTGGCTCTCACCGCGTGTGGAGGGGATGCGCCCGAGTCGACTGCGAGTGTCAACGAAGCGCTCTCGCAATTCCGCGTCCAAGCGGAGGCATACAATCGCTTCTTCGATAGCGACACCGCGCACTCGGGCAACTGCGGCAGCGGACCGGTCGATGCGGAGGTGACCTCGGACCCGAATGGCGGTGGCTGCAACATCGGCTGGACTGCTGCCGGCGAGTGGCTCGAGTACGATGTGAACATCCCGCAGTCAGGCAACTACAACTTCGTTTTTCGACTCGCGAGTGGGCAAACGACCCGCACCGTGCATCTGGAGATCGACGGCTTGAATCGCTCGGGTTCGGTGACGTCGCCCTCTGCGGGCTTTCAAGCATTCGCGGATCGCCAGGTCAGCAATCTTGCGCTCGGCGCGGGTCAGCACGTGTTCCGGATCTTTTTCGAGACCGGTTCGGTCAATCTCAACTACTTCGATCTCATCCAAACCAGCGCTCCAGAGGTGGTGGTGAACGCCAACTTCGCCGCGGGCATGGACTCGTTCTACTACGTCGATCAAAGCGCCGACGACACCGTGGACGGCGCGCAGGTCAATGGCCGCCTTCAAATGACCTTGGGCGGCAAGGACAACGCGACGGTTCACGACATGATGGGTGCGTTCAACCGCTTATTTTGGGTGAATGCCTACCAAGAAGTCACCCTCAGCTTCGACTACACCCTCGAGCAGAGCTGCGCGTACGAGACGGATGAGCTCAGCGAGCTGCGGGCGACCGTCGACGACGTTGCTCTCACGTCGGGCAGCAACCCTTACGTCGCACGCGTCGTCGGCAATGGCAATTCCTGCCCGGGCGTGTCGACCAGCGGCACGTTCACGAAGACGTTCGTGCTGACCCAGGGGAAGCACAGCATCCAGTTCTCGGGCTTCAACAATCAAAAGAACGCGAGCGATGAGTACACGACCCTGACCATCGACAACCTGCTGATCACGGCGGCGGCGACCCAGTGCACGGCCGCGCTCTCGCAGACGTACACCAACTTGTGCAATGCATGCAGCGGCTTCCTCAATTGCCAAGGCACTTGCACGACCAATTTTCCGTCGAACGTGGGCGCGTCCTGCGGCAGCTGCGGCGGCATCGTGAAGTGCGATGGAACCTGCAGCGAGCCGCTCAGCGCCCCTTGTGGCACTCCACCGACGACCCCGGAGCGCCAACAGGCATGCGCCAAGGACCCGCGAGTCGTGGCCGGCTTGGTTTCGCCCGATGTTTGCACCGGTGCAGACATTTTCTTCCGGGAAACTTTTGCCGGGAACGGTCGCACTTGCGGTAGCTGCCACCCGGTCGCAAACAACTACACGATTGATCCGCCATTCATCGAGGCGTTGCGCGCCGCCAAGCCCAACGATCCGCTGTTCGTTGCGCAACCCGGCACGGCGCTCGAGCATTTGGAAACCCCGGATCTGAGCTCGGTCGCCATGATCCTGGAGAACGTGGATGGCTTTCAAGATCCCGTAAACCGCTTCGTAACCCGCTCCGTTCCGCACTTGTTCTCACTCGCGATCACCATGGCCCCCGATCCTGCCGATGGTCCCGTCACCTCACCGCCCGTACAACGCACGGGTTGGGGCGGCGACGGCGCACCGGGAGACGGCTCACTCCGCTCCTTCCTCGACGGCGCCATCAATCAGCACTTCACCAAAACCTTGAATCGAGTGTCCGGCGTCGATTTCCGCCCGGCTACCGATTTCGAACGCGACGTTGTCGAAAGCTTTCAGTTGGCCCTCGGACGCCAAAACGAGCTCGAGCTCGCGAACGTGCACTTCAACCTCTCCGCAGCGGAAGTCGGCAAAGCCAATTTCCTCGATCCGGCGAAGGCGCGCTGCGGCGTCTGCCACACGAATGCGGGAGCCAACTTCGTCAAGTCCGGACGCAACCGCAACTTCAACAATGGCGCCTCCGCGAGTCGAACCTTGGGTCGTATCCCGAACTATTTCGGACCGGACCAAGATCTCACCTTGGTCGACGGTGGTTTCGGCGGAAAGGATCTGACCACGCCCAACGTCGACCCGAGCGGCATTGGCTTCTTCGACGGCTTCGGTGACGGCAACTTCAACGTGCCGCCGCTGGTCGAAGCAGCCGACACCGCACCCTTCTTCCACAACAACGCGGAATTCGGCAACGTGTTCCAAACCACGATGGGGCGCGTCGCGTTCTTCTACGGGACGACCTTTCCGCTCTCCAAGGGCTCCCAGTTCCTCGACAGCCAGCCCGAATTCGGGCCGAACAACATGAACGCAGGCACGATTGGCGGGGTCGCCCCCATGCTGGTGGTGCTCAACACGGTGTTCAACATCGATCTCGCTCGGCAACGCCTGCAAGCGGCGGAGACGCTGGCCACCGAGCTACACGCGATCCGCGCGGACGTTCAGGTTCAGCTCATGCTCTTGGCCGGCGAAGAGATCGAGGACGCCATTCGCGTGCTCAAAGACGAGAACATTCACGCCGCCGAACAAACCACGCTGCAAAACATTCTGAACCAGGTGAAAACGGCCAACGCAGGAACGCTCTGGAGCACTCGCCGTTCGGTCATCACCACGGCGATCGCCAACTTGAACATCGTGCGCGCGCAGTTTGGCACGAACTTCAACTACCAACTGGGCACCGGCACCTTGATGTACTGAGGAGCGTAGGTCGAAGCGACCGGCGTTCGATGCCCTGAACCGGCCCCAGCGGTGCGTTCAGGGCTGGCACGCCGGTCCTGACCGCTCACCAGTCGCTTTCGATCACCCGAACTACGTCGCACTGACACTAGAGGATTGAAGGCTGCCACGCCCCTGCGCGTGGCTTCACTCCCTGGAGTCATGCCATGCAACCTCGTCGTATCCGTGCGTCTCACGCTCTCGCGTCTTTCGGTGCCCGCGGCGGCATCATGATCTGGGAATTGTGGCATGACGCGCCAGACCCGCAGCAGTCACAACTGCAGGTCATCAAGAGCGTCATGCAGGAGCGTCAGACTCAGCGCGCCGACTGCAACTGAGCGCTCTTTGCCGCGCGGAGCGGCGCAAGTACGCTTCCGGGTTCTCGGTCCAACGTTGGTCTTCGTAAAAGCCCATTTCGCTGCCGCCGACGCGGTACGCGATGCGCTCGTCGAGGTGTGAGGCCGCGGAAACTTGGCCGAGCCGCAACTCGAGCCCAGCAGGCGCGTGCGGCGAGCGTGCTGTCCTGGCGGGCTCGGGGCTGAAGTAGCGGGCTGTGAGCACCTCGGCCTTGGAGGTCAACGCACAGCCCGTCGAGGGCAGCGCCAGCAGGCAACACCCGCTCAGGGTCCAAACGAGAGCATTCACGCTGCGACTCCCTCGTGAGCTTATTATTGTGGTGCTAGTATCGACGCCGGAATGAGCACACTGCCCGTTGTTCTACGTCCCGGTGAAGACGGTTGGATCGTGGCGGAGTGCCCGGTCCTTCCCGGATGCGTCTCGCAGGGCCGGACACGCGAAGAGGCGCTGGCGAATATCTCTGAGGCTATCGCGCTCTGCTTGGAATCAGGCGACAAGCCAACTGGCGAGTTGGTAGACGTTACTGTAGCTGCGTAAGCGTTGCTTTGGTCGCCCCGCCGCTAGTCTCCGGCAAGGATTGCGTTGCCGCTCTTGGGCGCCTCGGGTACGTTCAGACGCGGCAGCGCGGAAGTCACGTGCGCTTGCAGGAACACCATGAATTCAAACACGATTGCGGGGATCGACGACGTCGTTGGCCGGTTCTTCGCTGCCTTTGACAATCGTAACGGGCGCGTTCCCAGTATCGATGCTCTTGAAGCGTTGTTCTCTCCGACTTCGGTGGTGGCTTCACACTCTGGCTCGGCGGTGTCAATTTGTACTGTAGCGGAGTTTGCACGACCAAGGGTTCTGCTGCTTTCCTCTGGCCGTCTGGTAAATTTCTCTGAATGGGAGACGCAGGCGGAGAACCAGGTGATCGATTCGCTGGCAATTCGCAGCTCGAAATACTCGAAGAGTGGCCAGCTGGATGGACGTCCCTATTCGGGCTCGGGAACCAAGTTCTTCCAGCTCGCGCGTGTGGGCGGCACTTGGCGCATTGCAGCGCTTTCCTGGATCGACGAGGTCGTATCGCCCGATGGTCCGAACGCCTGAGGGGATGGTGCTGAGCCTTGGCGAGAGCCGCAAGCGCGCTTCAGCGATTAGTGCTCGGTAGCGTGTGACCTGCATCGGTCCGAACTGTGCTCCAGTCGCGCGAACAACGGCGAGGATATCCGCTTGGCGGCTTCGGACAGGACAAGACGCACGACTCAGTGCCGAGCGGTGTCGGCCTCGCATTCGTCCATGAATGCCGCACGACGCGATATCCCGCGCGCTCGAGCGCCGCATCCCGGCGGGCATCCGCGCGCCCTCGCTCGCCGTGATACGCGCCATCGACCTCGACTACGAGGCGCTACGCGGGCGCCAAGAAGTCCGCGATGAAGCGCCCGAGCAATGGCACTTGCCGGCGAAAGAGCACGCCGAGCCGCCGCCTGCGGAGATGGTTCCGCACGAGCTGCTCGGTGCGGTGAGCGAGCCGCACATCGGGCGAGCCAACGAGACCGCGAAAGCGCGGCTCTTTGGCCCGGAGCTCACCGGTGGCAGGTTGCGAGTCAGCGATCTTCGTTCGTGCCTTGCCCGAGGTGCGCGATGGCCTGCGACCAAGTCGCGTCGGTTTCGTTCGCTTGCCACCCGACGGTGTTGCTGGTGCCACGACTGAGCGAGGAGATCCGAGGCATTGCCTTCAGGTGAGCGGGACTGACCACGAACGCCATCATGTCCTCCTCGGTTTGCCACACGGTGAGCGTCCGCAGCGAGGCGCAGGTCGCGGATTGGGTGAGCGAGAATGCGACGAACCCGTGCATACTCGCGAGCGATTCGACGATCGGTTGGCCGAGCTCGAGCGCCGCATCGACTTGATCTGGCTTGAGCGCTAGATAGGTAGTCGCGATGAAGTAGCTGCCCGGGGCGAGCTGTCCGTTTTTTTGATCGACGCCCGGACCGACCAGTGCGGTATCCTGACCAATGTCTTGCTCGAGTACGGCCTTGGAACAAGCGGCGAGCTCGGTGAATTGATTGGAAGAGCTTCCGGCGCTGGCCGCATTGCTCGGTTGCGAATCGTCGGATGCGCAACCCGAAAGGAGCAAGCCAGAGAGGAGCGTGCTGGGCAGCACGGCCATCGAAGCGATCAGCCACTTTGTCGACGATAGTAGAATCATGATTTTTTCCTGTGCATGGGTCCAGTCAAGAAGCGCGCACCACGGCGAAGTAGAGTTGGGGGAAATCACGCCGTAAGCGCTTGGATTCGAAGTGCTCCGCAAATCCGAACGCCATGACTTGCACCGGAGCGATGCTCGGCGCCGCGAAACGTGACGAAGCGAGCGTCACGACCCAGCTTTGCTGACCGTCTTCGCGCTGGATCAGTAGGTAGGCGTATGACCCCGAGGCCAACCGTTGCAGCACGCGACCTCGAAAAATGATGCGCTGTCCTTCAGGCAACGCATATTGCGTCAGTGGACCGAGCGCCCTGCCGACGAGCGCCGGGCCACCCTGCGACTGCGCGCACAGAAGCGCGCCGCACAGCACGAGCAAGACAAAGCTTGCTGCAAGTGCCGTTCTCATCGAACCGCGTTTCCATTTTTCCATTGGACTCGTCCACCTCTCGAGCCTGTGTTCCCGCTGCTTGCAAAACCGTTCAAACAATTCGAACCAAGATCAATTCGACAGAGCCGTGGCATTCTGCGGATCGCCTACCGATCCCTGGGGCGCGCCGCACAAAAGACGCTGAAAGCGCAAACTCTGCGCTCGAGGCGGATCGGGAGTTTGGCGCTCGCTGTGCTCGACGGCGGGCGTGCGTGCTGCGCATCGATGGGACCACCCCGACGTCAACCAACGTACTGTGCTGCCAGCGCGACCGTACGAGCCTCGCGACAAGGCTACCGTCGAAGCCACGATCGGCGCGATTCAGCGCGGCGTCTTCCAGGAACGAGTGTGGTCGTAGTAGGTGACCGCGAGGTCACCGCGCGTGTTTGCCACAGCACTACTGGTAACGCTTCCTCGCGTTTCAATTGACGCCCGTAATGGGCTGGTTTACTTGCGGCGTCGAAAGGGAGTGGAACGTATGAAAATGAGAGCTCTCGTGGGTGCGGCGGTAGCTTTTGTGATTGGGGTAGCTACACAAGAGGCTCACGCTGCATATGGTTGGACTTCGGTGGGCGTGAGGGCGGAGGGGCTCGGGGTCGGCGCGGGCGATACGGTGTGGATCATCGGTTACCCCTCGGGGCATGTATTTTACTACGGCACCGTTTGCTCGACTTTCTTGTGTGTGCCGGGATGGGTGGATACAGGTGGACCGCCTGGGCTCGCCGAGCTGTCCGTGAACCTCAACGGAGACGCTTTCGCGTTTGCGAATGGTAAATTTTGGTACTGGCGCTGGGATACCACGCCTGGCTCGTGGCGGGCTCTACCCGCCTCGACCTCGCCTAGTGGTATTTACCCGTGTTCGGAACACTTCGCCGTTTCATACGTGCGGCCCACCGGGGTCTCGACCCAATACTTTCCCTTCAAGCCACCAGCCTTGACCGGTTCACAGTCGCAAACTATCGCTGATATTTGGGGTTCAGGTTGCGGCTACGGACTCGAGCATTGGCCTATCAACCTCACGTTCGCGAACCGTTTCAGCGGCGGCTGGCATTGGGACACGACCCAGTGGTCGAGCGCCGACTACTACGACGACGGAACTGGCGTCGTCAATCCCACGATGTTCAGCGCGGATGACGGCTTCGGCGACGGCTTCCAACAGAGTCTTTGGATCATGGGCGGCGGGTCCGCCTGGGCGTCCGTTACGCCGAACGAAAGTCATCCCGTTGGTTCATCTCGATACGTGCACGTAGCAAAGCCAAAGATCGGCACGCGATCCTACAACGTGACCTATCTGACCGATCACTACGTGATTGCCGGCAACAAGGTATTTCGCTGGGACGGCGACTTGTTCGGCAGCACCATATTCGGATACGGTTGGACATATATCACCGATGCACCCGCTGGCACGACGTTGGCAAAAATTGCCCATGCCCCGCCGCTATACGGCACGGCCCAGGGTGACATTGGCCCGAGTCATTTGTGGGCGTACGATAACCAGTTCAACCTGTATGAGTACGTGGATCTGGGGTCGCCTCCCGGGTAACCCGATCCGCGCGTCGCGACGGCCGTGAACCGGAGCGTCCGTGCGCGCTCGAGATCCGATCGAACCAGGCTCCTGACGCGGCGATCGCTTCGCCAGTCAGGGGCCGAAATACAGACGACTAGGAGAATCGTGCGGCTGAGGGTCCCGGGCGCACCCCATCGGGTGTGGCGGCCAGTCGAACGCGGAGGCGCTCGAACGCTCGCCAACTAGGGGCACATCACATCTCGAACTGTGCCAGGCATTCCGCCAGTTCTGCGTACGTGGCGCGAACAATTTTGAGCCTCTCCAAGCTGCTCAGACTGATACGCTTCTGTCCGGCGCATTTGGCATCGAGCTCGCTGGTTCGCACCAGGCGAAATTCCCACTGGCGGACATCCATTGGATTCAGTGTTTTCTTGTCCCGATGCGCCAACAGCGCAAAAACGTAGACCGTGGCTTGGCGGCGCCGCTTGTGCTCCGGTTCAAAATCTCCCGTCTCGGGATCCCACGCAATGGTCGGTCCTATCGCGAAAGAAATCGCGGACTCAGCCTTTTGTCCCCACGTTTGGAGATAGGCGGCTGACTTGACCTCGATCCGAAGTCCGGAGCGTGTTGCGACATCATAAGAGTCCCATTCGTTGCGAATACCGCCGGCCGCGCCGACTGCCCTTGCAACAAGAAACTCTGCCACGCGGCCACGCATTGCATTGCTCACTAGGTCGGACGCCGCCCATTGCCAGAAGTCGCGAACGCAGAATCCGAGAGATTGATCGCCATCCTGAAACGGCTCATCTCCCAGTTTTCGCTTGTGTTCCATCTGGCCAAGCTCTGACTGCAACCGTATTTCGCTCCAGCGAGGTCTTCTGAGATCGCCTTTCGCCTCCAGCACGCCCTCATGGACGAGATGAAGGGCCCTACGGGCGTAGAGGGCCACGACGTCGCCCGAGATAGCCGCCTGTTGGGAAGAAAGAGCATCGTGGAGTACGCGCGCTACCTTGAGCCACTTAGTGCTTGTGGAACCGATGATCGCCGCATCGACTGTCCGAATGCCTTCGGCGCCAGCTTTCGTAGCTAACGAAGCCTCTGCCGTGTCAGGCTCTTCTGACAGCACCTCATCGTCATCCAAGAGGAGCATTCTTGTCCGCCTACAGTAACGTATCAGGTTTCAGCTGCACCGTCCGTTGCCGCCAAGCTTGTGCCGATTGCGACGCTTTAGGCAGTCGATCTCAATGGGCGCATCATCGACTTGGCACCGGCGTGGCCCTTGCTCGACCGAGTGCTCCGTGAATGGCACCCCGAGCAAATTCAGCTTTTCGGAAGCCGCGCCCGGGGAGATGCCAATCCCGACAGCGACTGCGAGGCATGCGTTGCGGCAAGCGGTGGCGTGGCAGCTTGATTGCGGCGAGAAGGCGCGTCGTTTTAGAGCAACCACCTCGCACTCATGCGGTGCGATCCAGCCGTACGTCTTCTACCTTGAAGCGATCGACACCGTCGCCAGCGCGCGTGAGTCCGCCGAAGCCGGCCAGCACTGACGTGCCGCCGAAAAAAGCCGGACGTGTCCGGTCCCCAAGTCCACCACGAGCTTGCGGGAAGGCTACACCAGAGGTACCTCTATGGCCAGATGTATCCTCGTGGCCGCCTTCGCAAGTTTAGTTGGCTCATCGTGCTGGCTCTAGCTGGCGCCTCGATCCTCCCCTCCTGCACCAGCGCGCATCGTGATTTCTCAGCTGGCCACGGAGGAGGAGGCAACACGAGCCAGGAGAGCGGGCGAGCGTCCGGGATGGCGGGAAAGTCCGGGATGGCGGGAAAGTCCGGGGAAAGCATCTCGGGCGGCAATGCAGGTGAGGATCCCCGAAGCACCGATGGCGCGTGCATCGAGTCGACGACTCGCTCCTGCGCAGCTCTCGCGTTGCTGGGCACCTGCGCTGCCGGGACGGCCATC
>Ga0247774_1000579_pt1 | contig 18167 bp, 16 predicted proteins | sample UWRJL001104B6_FD_179933 | JGI IMG/M metagenome (GOLD analysis project Ga0247774, IMG submission 179933) | Plant litter microbial communities from Arlington Agricultural Research Station in Wisconsin, United States - UWRJ-L001-104B-6 | ecosystem: Environmental > Terrestrial > Plant litter >... | reverse complement strand
GTTTGTGGACAAGTCGCGGGGCCCTTTTTTTTTTTTTTTACTTGCTGGGCCCCCTGGGCCGGTGATGCTACTAGTACAGTTGCAATCTCTTGGTTGATTTGCATTCTGCATTAGCGGTCTGCTCGACATGAAAGAGATCTCTCCGACGCGACAAGAAAAGGCGAAAGACGTCCTTGGGCTCGCCCATCGTTTCTTCCCGTGGCTCCTCACGAACGGTTGTGACGTTTTCGACTTTTCTTAGGGGGCAGAGCGTCAATCGGCCTTACGGGGAGCCGCCCTAAGTTTAGGCGTCAACGGCGTTGCTGCTAATCGGAATAAGCGGCGGGGAACTGGGTTTTTTTTGTCTTGCTATTCTAAGAAGCTCAAAGGACAAGAATTTCAAACAACCGCCCGGTTATTGACCTCTGCCTGCCAGAAGCATGACGGGGCTAGTCCAATTATTTTTCGTGCGTCTGTCCCGAACCATATCCAATCTTGCGTTCGTCAGAGGTCCTGCACGTAAAATGAGATTGGCCCCGGTCAAGCATGTTGAATGGTTCCATTTTGCCACCTCAGACTTGCAGCAGCAGGAGCAGCAGGAGCAGCATCGAATAAGTCCGGCGCTTTTCTTCTGCTCTCTCCTTTATTTTGCACCCTCTCGCGCCCATGCTTGCTTCTCGATACGGCGGGCTCATGGTCGCCTGCGGATTTGATTCTTATTATTTCTGTCTTTCATCTTTACACCGAAGCCAGGGTAAATAGGACCCGAGGAAGAGGCCAACCCAATTGAGCAGTTTCATAGGCCAAACGCCGTGTTTATGGAGACGCCAGGCCCATTCGATACGGCCCAGGGGTTCCTCTACTTTAACCTTGCCTTCTCGCTTGATCCGCCCAGATCGTGTAAGCCGGCGCTAGAAGGGAACGTCCTTGTTACCAGCGCTGCCAGCTCGCACCAGACATAAAGCGCTCCAGTGACCTACGAAGCCAAATCTTTTCAAGCCTTGCCATTCAATTAACAAGCTAAAACCTCGAGACCACGCTCTCTCCCTCGTTCCGTTGTTCCGGGTACATAGAAGCTCGTCATCAAGACAAGCTCGACCCGAGAGAATACTTTGATTTTCGGTCGGAGCAAACCACCTGCAAGATACATCTCCCCCTCTTGTTTCCTGCTGCTGCGACTTTTGCAGCTCTTCGGTTCTCCGAATATTATAGGCAGCAGATTTCGAGAGGCGTGGAGTTTCCAAGGTGTTGACGTACCTGGCGTCCCGGTCCCAAATATCAACTGGTGACGAAGCGCGCCAACACATCAGGTATGGGTCACACTCTCTCTGCCTCTTCCCCATTTTCCTTCGAGAGCCGCAACTTCTCGCTTGCATGCCGAACACCAGAAAAAATTGGGGGAAGGACTCTGTTCTGCACCCCCGCCCCTTCTTCTCACCACCCCCAAGACATGAGCAAGAGACGAGCAGTACTCGTACATACCGTACCTACCTTTACCCACCTGGTAGGATACATGCCACATTGCTGAACCCACACCAGGGTCTGCATGCATGTTTTAAACCTACTCCCATTCCGTCTTGTCTTTCCTTTCCCGCCTCCCCATACCATGCCGACGGCTCCATCCCAAAATCCCAATATTCCCGTTGCTTCACCAAACCCTTCCCGTCTTCCCCATGTCCTGCACAACAGAGGGAAGAGGAGCAGGAACACCGCCGGCAGGCCCAGCATCTTGATCAGGACCCATGAGCCAGCAGCAACACTGCCTCCACCAGCAGGCAATCACGAAGCAAAGAGCAGTTGCCGTAACGGCCACGGCACAAGCAACAGCCTAACCGGAGACTCAACTAACACAGGGCCCCGACTGTGGTTGTTCTTGTAAGTGGCCTTGCTGCCGCGCCGTTACTGGTGCCATCGGTGCCGCGATGCTGCTCTCTCCCTGACCCCTGGGGTCTTCGTCCGGTCGTCGTCTGGTCCATTAGTTGGGACCTTCCTGCTCCCGACCATCACTCCCCCAAGCCGTAGGCTCGGACCCGCACGCCTCTGTTGTATCAATTTGCCTCCCGTCGTATGAATGAAAATTTCCCAGACGTGTGTACCTTCCATGTTCACTCACTTCTTCCAGCCGCGTCTACCACAATCAGAATACCACACACTCTCTCTTACTCTCAATTGCACACTCCTTCACTCCTCTGCCACTGTGCAGTCCACGGTCCGCATTCTCCGTCCCATACGGACCGCCAGACCCAGGCCAGACCCCATTTACATGCCTCTCTCAACCATTTATCTGTTTCCCCTGCCCCCCAAACACACACCCTCCGTGTCCGTGGGTCCCGGCACTAACACATCTGCAATAAAGCACACATGTTTCGCCGTTCGTGGATCGGCCTGCCTGCAACACAGATTTGAATACGTAGCTCAACTTACTTCAACACCACCGCCACCGCTCGACCAGATCCTCTCCTTCTCTTCTTCCTTCAAAAGAAGATAGATAGAAAAGAGAAAGCAGGGCGAACCTTGTCTTGAAAAGATTGGAGACGAGAATATCCAACTCACCTCGACACCTCAACCCCTCCAAACGCATTCGGCTTCGAATCCTCCCCTCCCACACTTGCCACATCGGTGCCGGACTTTGTTGCTGCGTTGTTCCCCCTAACACCACCACGTCGAAAATCTCTGCCAGCCTAACCTTTGTCGTTGGGCTCGACTGCATTTCGGACCTTGACCGAACAAACGCCAACACTTAGGTACCTTTTAGCCTTTGTGTCATCCCTCGGCCCTGTCGACCCAATTTTTTCGTCCCTTACTTCCGCCAGAGACACGTTGTCACAGCCCCTTCCTTGCGTCTTCCGCCTTTCGAGCCGCATTCCAGGACGCGCATTCTAGCGAGAACCTTGGTCAATTGACTCAAAATGGCGGCCGGTTTTTATATGCAGTACCTTGAGAGTAAGTCAAATGCATCCTGTGCCTCTTTTTTGGGAGGAAACTAGACGGGGTGGCCGAGTTTATATGCTCAGCCGACGCTGTGTTGGCGCGCCGTGTAAGTGGGGGACCGGAAGAGCCTCACTTGTTGGACCTGCTACGTTCGTCCGGAGAGTGTGGCAACCCCTGCATCGTTGACGGCGAGGATGGATTGTTGCCACGCGATCCATTGCGTTGCTTGGTTCGTTGGGCATCACTGCTCCTTGGACGTCTTGGGAAGGCCGTTCCGACTCGGGAGCGAGGCTCGAAGGACGCAGTCGACCCGAGGCTCAGGTTCAATTCCTCCTAGCCACGTTGGGCTGCGATGCAGAAATTACTCGCGTCATCTGGAGAAGCTTGCATGCGGCGAGGGAAAAAAGTTGGACTGCTATGCCCACGTGTCCCCCTGGCTCTCCATGGCTCTTCCCACCCACCAAGATGGAAAGGAGTAGCCCTGCTGGGAGACGGTTGTTTGGGAGAATTGTGGCCGACGAGTCAATGCTGACCAGATATTGAATAGGCCTTTGCCGTCGACGCGGTTGGCGGGACCCCATGTACGAGTGCTACCGAGACCCTCACGGCTACACCTGCCTTGTTCTTGTGAACGGCCGCGAGTATCAGACGGACCTCGCATACGAGTCGGACGTGCTGGCTCAGGAGAACGCCGCCATGCGGGCCTTTATGGTGTGCCGAAACTTCTCTGTCAACGGGGGCATGCTGGCCCGAAACGGGATCGTTCAGGGGCTGCCGGCCAATGAGGCCAGCCGCCGACCTCGACAGCCGAGTCACCAATCGTCGTCCAGCCGAAGCCACAAACAGCATCATGGCCATTCCCACAGCCACTCTCACTCATCCCACGGCCATTCCCGCAGCCGGCGTTCTGGCCATCACTCCAGCGGTAGCTCCGAGGCGTCCTACGAATACGACTCTTGAGCGGAATCCGGGCGCCTGCCTTCGGCCGGTTGCCCAATCGATGCCGCTCAGAGTGTTCTACTTAGAGAGCTATGCATAGCGTTTGCCTAGTGTGTTTTGGCAGTCGAGTAAGATTTTTTGGCCTGGATCCACCACTTCTTTTCGGGGCAGAACCGATTTGGCTTGGCATTTTAAGAAGAGTTGCGGACGTGGCATGGCGCTCAGGCGCCACCTGACGACTTATAAAGTTTGAGAGGCTTCACAGCATCCCCAGAATATCGGGATATACCCACCGAGCGAGCATTATTCATCCTCTTCCTCCCCTCCGCCTTTACGACAAGGCGCGTTCTCCCCCTACATTAAGACGACCAAGCAACAATTTCGATTTTGTTAGCAACGAAAAAACGATGCATACTTACGACTGCCTGCCTGCCTTTGCACCCATGAAACGATTTGACGACGTAACGATTTAGATATCATCTTCCGCGGTTTCTTTTTTCGGCTTGTTTCGAGGTTTGACGGCCAGAGCCTCCCTTCTCATCTCGGCATCTTAGCGATTCTGCTCGCGTTGCTTCGACGGCATTGTCCAGACTCATTTGCTTCGACTTCTCTCCTCGCCCGCACCGAGACTCTCCCTTCATGCTCTTTCAGAGGCCACTCTTTGCGTTGGTCGGGTTGCAAATAGGACTAGCCGCAGACTCAGCATTCATCCGTTTCTAAGCCCGGCACGCCTCCAAACTCGGCATCTTCCAACAGATCTCGCCATTTTCAAAAGTCCAGTTTCTTTCGTTGATCTACAACTTCATAGAGCGGACCAAGTTATGAATTCTTGCGGCAAGTGTGAAAAAAATGGCCAGGCTGTGGTATGGCCGTATAATAAGAGAAAGTAACTTGTTCTGTCGGGCCTTTTTTCTTCATTTCAACCAGACTTAGATGTGGGAAAAGTTTTGGATTCTTGACGAGGACATGATCTAAAGAGTTTACTATTTCGGCAGGAGGAATCATTAAACAAAATCGGGGATGTTATTCTACCCTTTTTCCCTTTCTTTGCATCATCTTGACAAGCGCGGCGGTTTCTTTCTTTTCGAGGGACGGGCTCGTTTTCCGAGTGCAAGCAGGCAGGAGCAGAAAGGTTTGGGGTGGCCGTACCTATTTTATGATGGTGGAAACTTCTTTTGTTCTGGGCGATATTGAGACGGGGGGTAGCGAAGACAAAAAGATTGTGCATTCTTGGGCTTCGGTGGAGGTCTTGTTGTTTGTCTTGCGTCTTCTTTTTATTTTCTCATTACGACGGACATGATCACGACTTCACGAAAGACTTTACGAAAGATATTTTGATGAATAATGAAGAAGGAACCCATTTTCAACTCTAAAAACAAGAAGCCACTTCGAGATGTTGAAGTTTAAATCCTTTGTTCAGTGAGCGTGTATGTGAGAGGGAGATGATTGGACGATGAGGAGAGGGGTCTTGGGACGCGACCGACGCCATTGTTTCATCCCGTTCAACAGCGGCAGAAACTCGGAGCCGAGAAAGACATCCTTAGTGCCTGAGGCTCCGAGTTCCGCCGGCGCTTTCCGTCAACGCATGGGACGTCAAAACCAGCACCGAGTCCGAGAAGGGTTTGTTTCTTGTGCGACACGACCTGATTGGAACGGCAATACGGTTCAGACGGCGGCGGTCGAGTGATATCCCCCCCCGCAGTTGGATGTCGTACACAATTGCCCGGAAGATAGGCCGAGACGCGGATGGAGTGCCGAGGGCCGGTTTTTTGAAGATGGAATTTGCTCTTTATTCGATTTCTCTCGGGTTTCCTAACTTCAAGGACCACGGGGAGAATGCATGCCAACTTGCCAGCAATTGGCAAGGTGTCACATCTCAAATGTCTCGAGGACTACGGGGAAACTGAAGCCATTCGCCAATTAGCTTGACCTGATAATTGCTGCTACCTTTCGTGGACCGAAAGATCAAGAATAAACCCAGGAAAATGGAGAAAACTGCATCCCCTGGATCCAAAGAGGTTTGCTATGAGAAACAAATAACCCCCCAAAAATATGAAGCCCAAAGGGGTGATTCACTTTCCCCATTTCCATTGGCATACCAGGAGGCAGGACCCATGATAGCGGTCAAGGCTCCAGCGTGAAAGTAGTTACGAATTTTTAATATTGTGACGAAGCGGTGAGCCGGTGGTAGCCATCAAGGTTGGCTGTGCCGGTTTAGATTGGACGGCTGGCGGACAAATCGACGAAAGGCTCACCACCACATCCCACAGTGCAGGATGATGACGGGCGGCAAAAGAAGGGAGGAGAAGCAGCACGTGGCTGGCTTCACAGGGCCTTAAAAGCCCCGAAAAATATATGGCTGAAATATGCCATTGAAACGCCACCATCTCGAGCTCTCACAGTTGCGCAATCCAGCCTGTGCAAGTCCCGCAGGTGCCAGCCTTTTTTGGTTTGATGGGAAAACATGCTTTCACGCCGAAAGGGGGCAGGGGGGCTGAGGGTAATCTCAGATCTGAACTTCTGCAAGTGAGGTCTTTTTTTCTGCCGGCCACATGACGATTTTCGTTTCAGCAGGGTCCCCAATCTCCACAGCGTTCCTCTCACGCGTGAGGCACTTGGTTGACGATGGCTGATGGCTGAACCCTCCATTTTTGATCACCTGCTAGGAAAGGCGAGGATTGGAGCTTCCCGATTGAACGTTAATGTCCGCCCTAGCCCATGTCCAATGGCCCGGGTCGAAGTTCCGGCGTTGCGGCGTTCCTGCTGCTACTTGTCACCTGGGGTTCCGAGAAGAACACGGTGACCTTTTTGATCCGTTTTGATCTGTTTTGTTGTCGTCGGCACATCGCCGGGCGAATGATAGGATGAGGCAACTAGAGTATCTGAGTCCTCCAAGAGGGTAGAGTTTTCAAGGCGTTGGTTATTAAATTTCAATCAGGAAGTGTCCTCATTCCACCTTTCCCGAGGAACGATATAGGTAGACATTCAATAATATGTCAATTACTTGATCCGGCTGAAGGCGTCATCCATCTGAATATGAGGAAGGTCTTGGTAAAACAAGTTCAATATGGCCATGTAACATAATCACCATCCTTTTATTAAGGAGACTGATACACAGGGCAAGACAAAAGATTGACTCTGTACGATTGAAATATAGTGCTTGGTCTTGCCTTGAGCATTCATTCCACACTCCTGGTTCAAATTTAAATGGCGAAATTGAAGTCTGGACGGGAACTAGCATTGGTGATCTCGAATCACGAGCTCTCATAATTGGTCTGGTGGGGAGCGAAAGTGACGAAACACTGTGTCCCGAACCCCGGCTCGGCCACCAAACCCGGCTCTATTGCCCAAACTTGGCCGTTTCTAGCGCTGCCGCGGCAGAATTGATCCCTAAGGCTACCTCTGGAGTTGGCGAAATGACGCTTTTGTCATGGTGTTGCACTACTTGTCGACCCTGCAGCAACCGACGACAGCAACAGCAGGGCAAGCAGAGCCAAAACGGATCCATGTCAAAAAGCTCTCCACATCGTTCCTTTCTGCCCCTAAAAAATTTGACCCACCAACCCACATCGTGACTTTCCCATCCGGCAGCTTGCACACCTTCCTTTAAATCTCACCTCTTCGCACCCTCCCTCGCTATGTTCGTTGCCTATTCTGATTTTACCCTCTGAGCTCAAACACACACAACGTTGCCGTCGACACGCTTCAGACCGCACAATCTTTCACCATTGCCTAAACACTAGCGACTTCATTAGCTGTCTTAATGCTCGTGCGATCTACGAGCAAAACCAATTGACCGACCTTTGACAACCGTACTCCATCGATCCCGAGCTAGTCCTTCCACCACCCCCAAAATGAAGGGTCAGTTAGTCTCTACCCCTCAGAGGCACTACGAACTTCCCGATTGCTGACATTCCGATAGCTCTCATTCTTGTTGGCGGTTTTGGCACCCGCCTCCGGCCTCTTGTAGGTTCCGCCTAGTTTGAGGAACTCCTTACTGGAGCCTCTACGCCGATTGTCGTCGCCATGTGACGACGACAAGCTTAAAAATTGCTCGACTGACCTCAAACCTCCAGACTTTGACCCTCCCCAAGCCATTGGTCGAGTTTTGCAACAAGCCCATGATCCTCCACCAGGTCCAGGCCCTTGCCAACGCCGGTGTGACGGACATTGTGCTTGCTGTCAACTACCGCCCCGAAATGATGGAGGCGCGCCTTGCTGAGGTCCGTGGCGACGTGTCTTTGTGCCTGCTATTCTTGGCGGAAAGCCCTTTATGCTAACATGGCTGCTCTAGTACGAGGAAGAGTTCGGCGTCAAGATAACATTCTCGGTCGAATCCGAACCCCTCGACACGGCCGGTCCTCTTAAGCTTGCCGAGAAGATCCTGATGAAGGACGATAAGCCGTTCTTCGTTCTGAACTCGGACGTCATCTGCGAATACCCTTTCGAGGAGCTCGCAAGCTTCCACAAGAGCCATGGCTGCGAAGGCACCATTGTGGTGACCAAGGTGGAGGAGCCCTCCAAATACGGTGTCGTTGTGCACAAGCCTGGCCATGAATCCCTGATTGACCGCTTCGTCGAGAAGCCTGTCGAGTTTGTGGGCAACCGCATCAACGCCGGTATCTATATTCTGAACCCTTCGGTTCTGGAGCGCATTGAGCTCCGCCCCACCTCTATCGAGAAGGAGGTGTTCCCCGCCATGGTCGAGGACACGCAGCTCCACTCGTTCGATCTGGACGGCTTCTGGATGGACGTCGGTCAACCCAAGGACTTCTTGACTGGTACCTGCCTCTATCTCTCGAGCCTGACCAAGAGGGGCTCCAAGCTGCTCACCCCCCCGTCGGAGTCGTATGTTCACGGTGGAAACGTTCTCATTGACCGCTCTGCCAAGATTGGCAAGAACTGCCGGATAGGACCCAACGTCACGATCGGTCCAGGAGTCGTGGTCGGCGATGGCGTCCGCCTGCAGCGATGCGTGCTGCTGAAGGGATCCAAGGTCAAGGATCACGCTTGGGTGAAGAGCACCATTGTTGGCTGGAACAGCACTGTGGGCAAGTGGGCCAGGCTTGAGAATGTCACGGTCCTCGGCGACGACGTCACCATTGGAGATGAGATCTACGTCAACGGTGGCAGCGTTCTCCCTCACAAGTCGATCAAGGCCAATGTCGACGTTCCGGCCATTATCATGTGATTGGCGGAAGGACCGCTAGTCTTTGCTTAATGAGCGGTGCCGCCGTTCAGCCACCGAGATTTCCAGCTTCGCATACACTGAAACGAAACGACTTATAATAGTGCATCTTTAATACTTGATACGAAGGCGAATATATCTTCCCTCTCCAACGAGCTGGAAGGAACAAACAGGGAAGGAGCGAATCCACATGATCATGAGACCGGCGGACTCTGCAAAGGGATATTGCTGTTACTTGCAGCGCATGGTCTTGCTTTCTGCATCGGCGTCGGGGGTTGTAAAAGGAGAGAGAAAAAAGGGTCAATCAAGGGAACGATACATGCGGTTTTGACTTGGCTTGGCTTTGCTGTGTAGCCAATTACTCAGGAGGCTTGGCGAGGGGTTTTGGACGAGGGAAAGCTCTGCTTGATGCTCAGGGCGGGAGCTATGGCTATATTTTGCTAGACAAAAAGGATCTCGATCCATAGAGAGGTGCTTTTTTGGTTGGCATGATTTTCGGTGTCTTGTGCGGTTTGTCCATGTGCCGTGAGAGACAGTACATTGTTGAAGATAGCCATGATTGGCACGTGATTCAGCTCAATGCTCATTTACGAGAGATCAAGGTATATAAGTTGCTTATGGGTGATGATGATTTGGCTTTAGGAGAGGCACTACTCTTTTCGTTGGACAGCAGTGATAGGCAGGCCAGCTCCTACGTAGTTTGTTGGCTGGGGACCGGATGGAGGGTATCTCCCAGACGGCCATGCAGGAGCGGAGAGCGAGCGAGATGAATAAGGGTTGGAACTCGAGGAATCTCGAGGTGCATACGAGAAAGGGTTTTGATGTACACATTATAAAAGTACAGAGTATTACCACCAACACACCACTGGAGCAACTTGCTGCATCTCACTTCCCCTTCCTTGGTAGGTTTGATGATGCAAACACCTTATCGGGGAATCACTCATCTTCAACCTTGACCCACCCCCTACTCATGTCCACCGCCTGTTCCCACTTTCGATACTTGCTCTCCCTCTTCCCTTCGTCCCACTTCGGCTCAAACACTTTGCGACCTGCAACATTCACCTCGCGCAGATCGTCTAACTCGACCCACACGCCCGATGCGAGTCCGGCTGCGATGGCAGCCCCCAACGCCGTAGTCTCGCGCATGGCAGGACGCACGACTTGGATGCCGGAAATATCAGCCTGGGTCTGCATGCACAGGTCGGAATTCGAAAGCCCGCCGTCGACGGCGAGGGTCTCAAGCTTGTGGCCAGAGTCGCGAGCCATGGCGTCGAGGATGGCTTTGGTCTGGAAGCAGGTTGCTTCGAGGGTTGCGCGGGCGACGTGGGCTTTTTTAGTGTGTTGAGTTAGGCCGACTGTGAAGTAGATGTCAGACAAACAGCCCTTCAAGGGAAGGGTTCGAGGTGGTTTCATGACGTACATAGAGTTCCTTTGGCATCGTCGATCCAGTATGGGGCGAAGAGCCCGCTGAACGCCGTGACAAAGACGACACCGCCGTTGTCCGGAACCGTCTCAGCCAGCTCGCAGGCTTTGATTGCGTTCTCGGCGAAGCCTAGGTTGTTCGATAGGAACTTTACGCCTGCTCCGGCGACGGCAATGCTCCCCTCCAGAGCATATACTGGTTTCTTTCCCTTTCCGAAATCGTAGGCGACAGTTGCCAAGAGTCCCGACTTTGAGATGACGGGCTGGTCGCCCACATTGTATAGCAGAAAGCAGCCCGTGCCATAAGTATTCTTGGCCTGCCCCGGACTGAAGCCACATTGCCCCACCAGCGCCGACGACTGATCGCCAAGGCAGCCCGCGATAGGTATCCCTTTCAAGGGGCCACCGGCCATGACGCCAAAGGCCTCGGCATCGGACGAGGGCACAATCTTGGGAAGTTGGATCTTTGATTTATCGACGCCAAAGAACGAAAGGAGGGTGTCGTCATACTGCAGTGTCCGCAAGTTCATAAACATGGTCCTACTAGCATTGGTCGAGTCCGTCACATGAATTGCTCCGCCTTCCCGGCCTGCCCCGCCGTTGAGTCGGTATATTAACCAGGAATCTACCGTTCCAAAGGCCAGTCTCCCGTCTTCGTAGGCTTTCTTGACGGCGTCGACATTCTGGATGAGCCACAGGAGCTTCACGCTGGAAGGATACGTCGACAGTGGTAAGCCGCAAAGCTCCTGCAATTTGTCCGCACCATCTTTCCCGCGCAGTTCGCGCACGAGAGCTCCAGTTCGCGTGTCGGGCCACACAACAGCATTATAAAGCGGCGCACCAGTTTCGCTATCCCATACCACTGTCGTCTCCCTCTGGTTCGTGATGCCGACGGCCTTGATCTGTTTAGCAGTGTAGCCCTGCTCGGTAAACTTTTCCACGGCTTTTTGGACACACGTTTCGACGGAGTGGAGGAGCTCTAGGGGTTCGTGTTCGTGCCATCTGTGAAAAGGCGAGTCAGGTTAGTTCGCTGGTCATGTTGCTAGGCGAGGGGAATGGACGAGGCGAACAGACCCTGATTCGGGGTAGAGGTTTTCAAATTCGATTTGGTGACTCGCGACGGGGTCTCCGGCGCCGTTGAAGATGAGGAAGCGACTCGAAGTTGTGCCTTGGTCGATACTTCCAACAAACCAGTGACGTTTCAGCTCGTCTTCAGTTTCGGTTATGCCTTGGGGAAGGTGCTCGTCTGGCGTCCCGTCGGCGATCCGAGGCCTTTTGCTGTCCCGTTCGCTGGCCATTATGGTAAGCGGTATCGGGGGGTTAACGTCCTTGGGTGTCAATCTCTTAGGATTCGTGGGTAACGACACAACGCAAGGATCAGCACTCGCCGGAAGCCGCCTCGTTGTGAGACGGCGGGCTGGTTGCTACCGCGCAATTGACGCGCTCCGAATCCGTTGAGAACTTCTTCCAACCTCGACAAGGGAGGCCAATTGAGCGCACCGCGGAGGTATTAGGGGGAACGGAAAGATCAATCGCAGAGTTGTACTCATGGTGACGAAGGTGGGGGAGGAGGGGCGGGGGAGCTTCTTTTAATATCGCCGGGACGGAATACGAAGGTTAACGCAGGTGTTGACATCACATGCAGATCGGTGCCGTATCTTGCTTCTCCAAGGTGCCTGGCGGATCATGCAGAAGGATTTTTTGTGGCTTGGCGGTCCTGATTGGTGGGTGAAATGCGGGGAACCAAGCTGCCAGCGGTTTGGCTGCGGGGCAGTTGGGAAGCATGAACTTGCATCTAAAGAACGCACAATATACATTCTCCTCGCTGAAACATGGCAGCTTGATACAGGAGGCTGCTGCAAGGGCGGATCAAGGGATATCGCCTGTTGAAGCTAGCTAGAATAGAAACTCTCAAAAAGCGACTGTTTCCACGGAAAGCAGTCACACGCCAAGACAGCGCAGTGCAATTGAAAAGAGTATTGTATCCATGAAACATACGACTCTTCCTAGCCAGTGTATTCATACCAAGTGGTAATGCGACAACGTCGTCTTCTCTCGCAAGTTACCTCCGTGCTCTTTTAGACGGCTTGCCTGAACTTGCCTCGCTACCGTTCCTCTTCCCAAGCTTCCTTGCCGCAGCCTCAAACTCCTCATCTGTCGGCTCCGTCGTGTTCTTCTTCCCCTTCTTCCCCTTACTTTCACCCCCGTACTTAGCCTCCAAGCTCTCAACCAACGAGTCCAGCCTCCCCTTGCTCCTCTGCTGTATCAACGCCTTGAGCGCATCCTCCCCCGAGGCCTTCTCCTTCTTTCCTTTCCCTTTCGTCTTCTTCCCTCCACCCTTCTCCTTCGTCTCACCCCCAAAAAGCTTGTCATGAACCCCCAACTCCCTCGCCATCTCCTCTGCCTCTTCTTCCTCCGCCCGTGCAGCCTTGGTCCTCGCCTCCCGCTTCTTCTTACTCTCCTTCTGGTACTTCGCATAACCCTTGACATCCCCATTTTCGATTCCCTCGTCAATGATGCGGCGGAACCGCTCGTCGTCTTCCAGCACATTGCTGAGCATAACGTTTTCGTAGAGATAGTCCAGGTCGCCCTCTCCATCCTCGTACGCCACCAAAACGTCCTCGCGCTCCTCCTCTGACTGCCTATACTTGGCCGCGAAGGCAGCGATGGCGTCGGCGTTGACGGCCTCCTCGAACTGCGCACGGTAGTAGGCAGACCAGTCGAAGCCTTCAGAGTCGACGATAGATTCCGACGTCGAGCCGGTGGTGTCGTAGCGCTTGCGCCGGAGGGGGTCGGAGAGAATTGCGTAAGCGAAGGCGATGGACTGGAAGGTTTTGTGGGCTTCGTCGCGCTTTTCGGTGGGGACCTTGTCTGTAGAGGCGAAAGTTAGTGAGGTTTTCGATGGTGCAGAATGAAAACAAATTGGCCGAGCTTCATACCTGGATGGTGTTTCAAGGCCGCCTTCCGGTAGGCGGACTTGACTTGGTCGGTGGTTGCATCTCGTTCGACGCCGAGGACCTCGTAAGGGTCGATTGTGGGGGGTTCTGAATCTATGATTTCTTCTGACGACATTTTGGGTGGTTAGGGGGGCAAAACCGTAGGACTCTTTTGTGGAAGGTTTGTTTAGCTGCGATGGTCATGGAGTGGGGAGGGGACGCGCTGGGAAGCAGTACGCGTTGATGGCCAACGGTTGCCCCACCAAGTACCTCCAATCAATCAGTTGTTGCCAGCTGCGACCATTGTCATCAGCCATCAAGGTCCTCTCTAGCTAACAAACAAGCCAATCGACCTACACCATAAGGAAGCTTTCGATGTTCAGGCGATAAATCAGACATCTTAACCCTCCGGGCTGTCTTCTCAGTGAATTAGATTTCAATTATCATATGTAGCTCTCCACAATGGACACGATCTTCAACCCCTCCGACCCTGAGCCTCTCCTCCGCCACTGTCTCTCCCTCGCCCGCCTCTCACCACCCAAACCCACAAACTACCGCGTAGGCGCTTTGCTCCTGGACCTAACGTCGCACAAAGTGACCTCGACGGGATACACGCTGGAGCTCGAAGGCAATACCCACGCCGAGCAGTGTGCGCTGGCGAAGCTTGCCACTCGGGAAGGCGTCTCGGTAGAGGACCTGCCCGAGAAGATGGTATCTCGCCCGCATGCGCTCTACACTACGGTTGAGCCATGTGCAGTCCGGATCAGCGGCAATGTTCCTTGTGTGAAGAGAATACTTGCGCAGAAATGCTGGGTGAAGAGGGTGGTTGTGGGTGTGCATGAGCCGGCTGACCTAGTGGAAAAGAATGATGGGAGGGGGATGTTGGAGGAGGCCGGAATTGAGTTTGTGGTTGTAGAGGGCCTGGAGAGTGAGATTTTGGAGGTTGCGAAGGCGGGGCATTCTCGTGCTCTTGGCAATACTGAAACGAAATGAAGGGAAGAACTGAGACGACTACCTTCACCCCAGCGTCTGTCGTATGCCTGTGATGTGTAACGCAAACAAGGAGCAAGACTTAAGAAGCCGGTCTGAAATATGATTTTCTCTCGGTAGGCCCATAGCCTTCACTGGTCGCTGAAAAACTACTCAAGAATGCATTACCTGCAAACAGGATGGGGCGAACATCTGAGTATCGTTCGTGATCTGTTTGATAGCTAAACCATCTGGTTAACAACCGAACCGGCCAGGAGATCACGACCTAGCTTTTGCTCTGCCGCACTTCCTTCTGTGCAACATCTTCCCAAAAATGTTGCCTCGATGGCCCAGCCTTGTTGTAGCTGGTGGCAAGCGTCGCTAGTTTGCATAGACTACCCTGATCGGTGCCGTCCACCTGGATTATTACTCATCGTAGCATAAGGCTTCACCTTCAGCTACCCGTTCCATAGATTTAGCCAATTCTGCATCATGCTCATAATGCGCAATACCATTGCTTTGTATCACCCCACAAGCCTAACCTTCACAGTGCAGCTGTTGTTTAGCCAGTATCACTCTTTTGCTCCTCCGCCTCCGCGACTTTGCTCCGAACCATGCAGAAACAAAGATCTTGGTTTAAGCAATCTCAAGCGACGTCTTTCCTCGAGACCAGAATCATCGCCTTTATTTAGATATCTATATTCACTTCGATAATCCGAGGGGGTCCGCCTGTTCGTCTATAACCTGAAAGTCACACGAAGGAGTTTAGCAAGTATCCACGAGATGAAGAGGTCAGGGACACCCTGCGTCAAGACGTAGTGACTAGAGACAGATGAGTTCCGCCGTAGACTCCGCGTCATACCCGACGATAGTCACGAAGACACATCTAAAGAGCCAGAGTTCTTCGCAACTGACTCCAACACACACCCGTGTCAGCCGACGGAACTTGAACTTCAACAAATAACGTTGTTCTAGGACAACAGCAAGGTAGTCGGATTTTTGTGGAATCCCCTGGCTATAACAGTGTCGTCTACTAGCAGGTGAACGTGCATTTGAGCGGAGCCAATCTCCATCAACTCACTTTCCTCAGCTCAGGGCTCATCATCTCACTTACCCCGGCTCCAGTTTAAAATGAAAACCCTCGAGCAATTCACCGATACGCCGAACTTCGTCTTGGACTACCAGGGTCGAAGTGGAAAGATGCGTGCGTCCCTGTGGAGGCTCTTCCCTTATCGGGCTCCTGCTTGAATGGCCTTAGCCCTGGAGAGCAGTAAACCATGATAAAGCTCTCTGCTCTTCGGCCTTGCCGGAATCGCGACCTCATTAGGAGAAGGCCACACGAAATTCTGAACCTTACTACATGGCACGGGAGGGCCGGAACCCCCGGCCGCGCGATGAAGGGGCTGCCCACCGTCTTCGGCGAGCTTCCCGTCTTAGTAAATTCGGTCGGCCAACAGAAGCAGTTAAGGGTCGACAAGGCCTTTCATTCAGATTCATCAACTTATCGAATCTAGTGTCGGCTGCACCACCTCCTCAAGATCTGGTCCTAAGGCTACTCACTGCTTTATAAGGTTTGGCATGAGTTTTTGGCTGGGATCTTCAGCAGTTGAGACAACAGGAAGGCAAAATGTCCAACTTACGCTACGTCTCAAGCCGTATAGTTCGGAGTTCCCGACGAACTGTCCCTCTCATGTGCTTTAGGCGTATTGCCTGATTTCGCCACCTGACATTGAAAATCGAGGATAAGTCATACCATATATTCATCGCGACTATGAGAGTATTATTAAGATAAGGAATTCTTGAGCCTTAACTTTAGGCTAGCTACACGATAGAATAGCACGAAGTCTCCGAATTGTCTAGGGAATTAATTATATTTACTGGTATTGTGGCTTGAAGACGCTCAAGCTCTGCGACTAAGTTAAGGGCAATATCCAGTACATATTCGTAATTTTGGCTATATAGGATCCCAAATAGTACGTTGCCATTTATCCCGCGTGATTAAAGGGAAACCTCTGGAGATATTATACATGGAAAATGGTGCGCCCAAAGCGGACCTCAAGCTGGGGGCGAAGCACGAGATGCGAGATCCTGCCGGGCCGGTCGAATCTAGGATCACCATGTTTGTTGACTACGACGCTCTCTGTCCGGTTGACAAGTAAACAGAACAGTTAGACGGGAAGAGCGAGAAATGGCCTAAGGACGACTCCAAGAACAGGGCCACGAAGGTAGTCAACAACACGACCGACGAGAAGTCGGAGGATGAGGCGAAGCAGAAGCTCCCTCAGCTGGCTATCAACGTCGTCGTGAAGCGGTCCAATACTCGCTTCTATCCGACGGCTGAAAAGAGTCGGACATTGTTCCGCAGCGAACCCTAAAGCCGCTCCGCGAGAGACCGCCGAGGGTGGTCGATGCAGGGGGTGGCAACGTCCTTGCCGGCCCCGTGGTTGATCGGGGAGCTGCACGTATGGTCGGTCCACCTCGGCCGTACATTAATACACGCTGCCTACATGGCCGACCGGGTCTGCGCGCGAGCGAAGGTCTATTCGAATCACCTAGGCGAACCGCATGCTTCGGGGCAAATTCCCAGAACCTTGGTCGCATGTGGCCGCAACACGCAATCACAGTGCATCCGGGCATTGCCGACACCACGTCTTACATGTGAGCCTGATCTGTCCACGAGCTACCTCTCTACAATGGACACGGCAATCGCGGCGTCAGGTAGCATGCTTGGAGTGGGTTTCACGGAGACGTGAGAGATTAGATGGAGCACTTACGAACTGTACTGAGAACATCGGGACAGAGAGGGTGGAAGGTATTCGATGTGACCCCTCTACTGGTGCAGATTGTTATTGTAGCATTTTAATAGTCCTATTCGAGAAATGGAATAGCGATTCTTAACTTCATGCTCCTTAGATAGCGGTATGCAAAGCGTTAAAATTGTTCCGTTCTCCCGGTTATTGGCGGGGACTCGGGGGTGAGGCTTGCACAATCCTGATGTAGTTTTATCGACTATGCAAGGGTATCACGAAGGCCTGGGAGCTGCTTTCAGTAGCCTCATGCCTGTTAATGACCACGATAGGCAGCAAGTAGGGGATGTGGGTTTTATTCCTACACTACCGAGGCAACTTGAGATTCAAAACTCTGTTTACAAGAGATTCGCCTTGAGATTAAAAGCCGATGCCTAAGAGCGTATACATTTGAGCTTCGAGTCCGTCTTGACGGGGTCGTCGGTAAAGTTTCCCGATCCAACTTCTCGCTTGAAGTAGTCAGCAATAAACAGTCAAAAATAGTAAGCTTCAGTCATATTAGAAGAGCTACCATATAGCTGCGAAAATCGTGGGTTGAAAATAACTAGAGGGCGTCAGGGCAAGCCGGAAACAATGCCGTTCGCTTTCCAGCCATCGTTCTTCCCGTTTGGCTTTTCTGAGAAAGAGTAGGCTAAATGGCTCGTGCACTTGGACTTGTTCGTCGCGCGCAGGCGAACAAATACTTCGCAGTCCTAATTGTCAACCCGCACCTCTTTAAGCTAGCACAGAACTAAGGTAAATATTAAAGATCCCTGACAAGTCCGAGAGATCTTATATGTATAATTAGGTTCATTTGATTGTCGCCGCCTTTCAAGTAAACCGCCGCTGTACCCCACGCTCGAATGCCGATGAGCAGCCCTGCCATTCCACTAGCATTTTGACGCTCCATCACATAGAAAGAGCGACGACAACCCGAGATCTAAGTCACGCATCAAGATAATCAAAGGTGGATCTGAATCATCAGGTACCCACGTGAAATCTCTCTCGGGGTCGGGA
>Ga0247774_1000578_pt1 | contig 18184 bp, 20 predicted proteins | sample UWRJL001104B6_FD_179933 | JGI IMG/M metagenome (GOLD analysis project Ga0247774, IMG submission 179933) | Plant litter microbial communities from Arlington Agricultural Research Station in Wisconsin, United States - UWRJ-L001-104B-6 | ecosystem: Environmental > Terrestrial > Plant litter >... | reverse complement strand
TCGCAACGCCTAACGTAGAGAGGGGAGGATCTTTTCACATGCTGACCGCACAGACGCAAAATGGCGCTAAAGTGGCGCTAAGCTGCTGAATCAGCCACCACAATGCCACCGTAGGGATACTATTGCTCCTACGCCCCTCCCCCAGTGAGTCTGGAGTGCCTAAGAAGTCACCAGAATTGCCTTGTCCTCTATCGAAAAGCACTAGTAGATCCTCGAGTACCTCATCGGTAGTAAAAACCACGAAGTTATGGCAACGATGGTAGTACTTACGAAACTGTGTATAGACCTCTTTCGCTCTGCCTTGAAGCTCATTCACACGCTCTCTATATATCTAAGATAAACAAGCCTAACATCCAAGAGACTATTCTCGCTGGAGGCTATTAGCGGATGTTATTAATCTAGAAAGTGTGCGAGTTTCTTAGAGGTAAGAGATTAATGAACCCGAATAATGGAGGTTCATGGCCTGGCGGAGTATGTCTCCCTGCCTACTGGCGACCCTCGCTCCGGCTTGTATCGAGCTATCCTTATCTGTTCTCAAGTAACCTGAACGTCGAAATATGAAGTGGAAATATGCACAAGGTCATTTCTCGGAACATGCCAGTTCTTCAACAGCGTAAGGGGCTTATGCTAGCCCCATTGGAATCAATAAATCTCTTAAAGTGCAACCTCATTTACTCCAGGGACTTGGGAGAAACTTCGTCGTCAAACGACCTATACCTACTGCGTATCTACGGAAGCGATATTCAGAAATGCCATAGAAGGAAGCTTCTTGGGACTCTTGAGTTTTTGGCACCGCTCCAAATCAAGTCCGAGGTCCCAGACTCTCTGGGAATAACGTTCGATGGGGATGTCGCGGTGGAAGTGGCAGGGCAATAAATCGACCAGGAAGTGGCTGGAGGCACAACTCGGGAATAGGAAAAGGTATACAAAAGAAGCAGTTGAACTGGGGGAGTCATCACTTGCTCGTTGGGAAGGGAAAGATTGTGGATCGCGGGCGTCAGAAAGTTGAACAGCATGTTGCCAATCATCGGACGCTTCTGCGAGATATTGCCAGTAACTGGGTTGTCTCCCAACCGGACTCGGTTGAAGAGGTAGGACTCTAAACCAGGGAGCTAGCATTGGCGAGTACGGAGTTGCGGCGTCGAACTTGAAGCTCTCGAATCGGTTGCCACGAAGGCAGCATTGAAGTGGAAGGCGATGCGGCTCAACGGGCGCTGAGGCAGTCAGTTCGGGCCGGAGAGATGCCAATAAATTCTCTGAAAGCTGCGCAAGGGTCTCAATTGTTGACTTCACAAATGGACAAAGTGGCAGGCCGCGAAACCACCGTCGATATCCGCCAATAGTACGTTTAAGAGCTCTCAATCCAAAAAAGAGAATAGTCCCATCGATGAGGAAGGCAGACTCTGAAAATTGCGAAGATACGAATGGCATAGATGATACAAATGTTACCCGACATCTTGGGATGCGACGGCCATCAGCAGCGCTGGGACTGAGCCGCCCTGATTCCAAAGCCCGACCTGGCAATCATAGTGTGTGTGACCACAACTCATGAGCTCCCACGCAAACTCGAGGATGAAAAGGACAGGCATAAACCTACTTCCTCGGGAAGGACTCCGCCCTTTAATATGCATCGGGAAGCTTGGCTGAGGAGCTTATGGTTCGGTAGACAAAAGTTAGCAACACGTAGACCACCCAAAGGTTTATTAAAAAAAAAAAATTTTTAAAAAAAAAAAAAAAAAAAAAAAAAAATCTTCTTGACAAGACCCGGCTATGCATGCATTCGCTGACGCTGCCCCTCAGAAGTGGGTCGGTCAGCTCCGTCACCCCGAAAGAGTGGCTGTGATATGTGGTTTACCCGCTGGTGCATCTCAGGACTGGGACTTTCGTTGCTGCTCGTCGGGTTTGTCCCTCGGAGTTCAAGAACATATTACATAGCGCCACGAAGACGAGCCTACTTAGCGGGAAAATGGCATAATGGTATTGCTATCTATTTGTAAATGCTTCTCTGGGTAGATTTTGGCATGTAGCATGGAAATTGAATTTCTTTGGTGACACAGCGATGCTGCTCTCGAAAGCACTTTCCAGTCAGTGGGGCTGAATTTACTTGTCTAGGCGAGATGTAAAATTAGCCGCGCTACAAGATCGGGATCTCGAGTTACCCGCCAAATTCGGTTGTGGAACCTCTTTCGCACCGTGAGGTCCTGCAACAAGGCGCTCTCATTACAGCGTAGCTCGTTAAACGATATAAATAAACCAATGTAAGAAGTTAAGCGTGCAGGATACGTGTTGCACGAAGCAAGCTAACTGCTATTCCAATCTGGGGCCCATAATTCCAGGGACAGTAAGGAGACGGGACTTGGGCAGAAGAGCTAGCAGTAGCCGCGAAAGAATTATTTGTTTCTCAAAAGAATTTCTAGCTGCCTTTTCCGAATGCTAGTTATCGTTTCGGCACCTTTTACACTCTCTCGACCCTCTCCTGTCGCATCTCGTAATCGCATCTACTTGTCCTTCTCGCCAGCAACAAACGCCAGCACATCAGGCAACCGCAACAAAGAAGAGCCAATTCAACCATGCTCGCCACAATTACCGCGATCACTGCCTACTTCACGCTGCTCAGCCTCGCGCTAGCTCTCCCATCCCCTAGACCATTTCCGCAAACAGTCCAACCCGGAACTGGCATTGGTGTCAGCGTCGTCTTCAACGACCCCAACCATGTCTGCAACAACGGCGGGGCCCCCCTCAGTTTCCATTCTGATGCCAGCAGCCTTACCGGCAGAGGAGTCACGATGCCGTTTAATGGTGAACTGTTTGAAACAGGTGACAATAAGGTTACTAGACTAATCAAGGTTTCAACCGATATGCCGGTCAGTTGCTCATTCCTTAATGAGCAGGGCAGGGTAGTAGTTACGCTGCAGGCGAACCAGGGGATGGTGGCGGTTAATCCACCGCAGGTGCTGCCGAGTGCATTTTGTCTACCGTGTCCAGCCGGGGTCCTGTAAAAAGACTGGGACTAGAGTGTGTTTTCTTGAGCTACCGAAAATCATGGGACGATAGGTAGTTTTAAAATCAGAAATATTTTCCGCCAAATCAAGGGATGGCATTATGTGGCATATCGTACGTTCGCTTAGATTTCTTGTATGTCCAACCGGCATGCTTGATTCAGTCGGCAATGAGGATGCAGGGACTGGATGATAGTTTGTTTTGCTAGAGGTATACGCCTATTGGCGGCTTCTGGCTCCGTCGTCAAGACATCCTGAGGCTCCACGGAGTTTATATATGCGTGCAACTGAAGATCCCAATTTTGGCCATATTTTTAGGTAGAAGAACGTCACCGTAATAGCTCTCGGGAATTCTGAATAGTGGGGCGCCCAACGTCTTCATAGGGACAGCCTAGCTCTAACAGTATAGAAGAATAGATATGCAGCCTTGTAAGGAGCAGCGGCGGAGCGAAGAAAATCTCAGATAACGATGTTGATTTTCCTCTCCTTACAAGTCCCTGCGCGTACCATAATCAGCAACGTAAGTATTTCCGCGATTAGATCATATACGGCATTTCCGGATACAGTCTTAGGAAATGATGTCCGTATCAACGTCAAGCTAAAGGCAAAGATTGGGCGGTTTCATGTCAATAATTCATTCATGGTACTGCTGAAGATAGCACTAGTTACTCAGGGATGTGCATGCTAAGGGATTGTGTTGGAATGATGCGTAATATGAGGAGGTGGAAGCACGGTATGCTCCTACATGTAGTATGAGTTGGGACAGCGAAAATGATCTTGATTTATCTCGAATCAGCTCAATCTATTCCCATTGCGTCCTTCTTTTCGTGTGGCTGCTCTGTGGAAATAACCACTCCATGTGGGAAGTGTTCAGTTCACGTAGCAGTTGCTTGCTCTATGGCCGTATATTCCGCCTGTTGCAGCATTTGTTTTAGCTCGCCAGATGTTGAGGGGACATCCATGCAAAAGAGAAATGACCTACATTCGAAGCATTCGAGGTTCTCTCTCGTGCAAGTTGCGGCAGTGTGCCCAAAAGTACGACCTAAATTCAGATAAGTGAATCTCCCCTTGACCCCATCAAAGATTTGGATAATGGCCTCACAAATGGAGCAGCGAGGAGCCCTACGCGGGGCCCGAGTTTTGCGTCGTACCTGGTAATACTATATATCAGCAACCTCTATTCTGACCCCTCCAGAAACATTGATCCCACCTTGGTGACTCCCTGCGGTGCGGAGCCTCCGGGACCGACCGATGCTGGCACCCGCACAGTGCGTATGTCATGGCGAACTTCCTAAAATGTGGTTAAAACCATTCCCAATTGATAGTTGACGCAAAGGACGCCTTACAGCAAAGCTTCTCATCGTCTCCTGGTGCAGTACCTCAATTTGGTTACGAGTTGTCATCCCGTCCGCAAGCACATTCCTGGTCGAATCGTGGACCTCACTTCGGATAAACTCTCTCTGCTCGGCGCACACAAATCGAGTGCTCTCGATGGCTATACCACTCATCTCGCGAACTGCGCGCTCAATTTCTCTAATTTGGCGTGTGTTTTCGTCCGTCATCTCCATCATTTGCTTCGATCTTCCCGAGTTGAATCCCAAGCATTAGTGACGAGCATCAATAAAGCGAGTATGTGTGAGGGGTTTATCATACCTAATAATAGCGAAGTGCATCTGCAAGCTGTCAAATGTGTCGCGGATCTTGGAGTGCAGTGCCTCGAGCTCCTTCTGGCTCCACATATCCTTGATGACTCTGAACCCTATAGCAATTATCCCATGCTTGCTGCTTCTCTCGTTCTGTGGCTTATTAGGTAGTTTCCTGAGAAGCTCCTTAGCATATTCCCGACATTGCTTGCACAGAAGCCCTAGAAGGGGATCGATGGAAGCCGCCGCGTCGTGTTCAATCTTCAAAAGGGTAGTCTCTAGCGACTTGGTGAACTGTTTCAAATCAGTCTTAATATATGAGCCCTCTCCCGACTGATAGATCTGCTTGACTGTCACTATAAAATTGAAGCAGGTCTTCGAAATGTGGAGGAGATCCGCCACGAGACCAATAGCGGCAGTGAATTCCATTGCTCCGAGACCAAATTGATAATCCCAGGTATTTTGAAATCCGAATTCAATGACCTTCCGATAAAAGGGAAGTTGGATGAGAAAATATTCGAGGAAACGCGTTGGCTTGGGCGTTCGCGTTTTAAGCACCAGAAACGCGCGCTGTCATCTGACCATTTGCTTTCCTCGAGCAGCAAAACACCGGGAGTGAAAATAGCGCCTGGTAGAAACCGGGCGTCGTTGGTGCGGTTGCACAGCAGCATCGTAACTGCGAATCCAGTCACGAAGCTCGCATCTTCGTGCGCCCCGCCTTAACCCAGTGTTCTTTCTGGATTACGATTCTGGCATCCACCCTTTGCCTGAGTGGGAGACACATTTCTTTCAACACACTCCTCTCGTATTGGCCTATCTATGCGGTGCGACTACGCCGCCTTACATCTGCGTTCATCGATCAGCCAATAGCTTCGGTTGCTTGAAAAGCAAAAGATGGAAACAATTCTCCGCTATCGAGGTTGATATTGAAAGACCCGTTCTGAGTGTCGTCCAGGCTTGCCAGCCTGCTCGCGAGCACGCCTACGAGGCTCTCGCTGCCGGCGTTGGTCGTTGTGTAAGTTGCCTGTCATGGTGGTTGGTTCTAGACGCCCGTGCGGCAGAGTTGGTTGGTTTCAGACTCAAAACCACCAACACGACAACATCGTATACATTGGATCGTAAGAGATTTCGATACCAATCCCGGCCAAGTGGGAAGCTGTGGTGGTCAGTGATTAGGCATTATGAAATTGATCTGGCCGCTATGTCACCGATTTCTTGGATGGTCCCCCGATGTGGCGCAAAGGGGACTTTCCAGCTCCCTACTCAACTTTGACGGTTGAACTTAGAGGCAACCAGGCCTCCCTAACACCAAATTTACGGCTTATACGCTTCTTTGGCTTGCTTAATTCTTTCCGTCCCTTTAACTCGGAGGGATGACCTTATAAGCAACTCCTTTCATGTTCCAGTAGGCCATGGTCTCGCCGCAGCCTCGACCGTGGCAAAAGAGGTTTTCGCTCACAACTAGCAAGTCAACTTTACCTGGAAGAACGAGGGACTCCTCGCAGCTCTCTACGCCAGGGTGCAGAACAAGTCCCCACCTAAGGGTCATGGATCGACGACCGTCTCTAAGAGAGCGAACCTGATCAAGGTGGTGCTTGGGCCGATTTTCAAGGTCGACACTGTCTTGGGTGCAAGAGAAGTTCAAGGACGGCTATCTCGCCATCGGCAATCTTACCAAAGAGTCCATCTACGAACAGTCGCGGTTAAATGGACAGGAGGAAGATTGAGAGACAAATGTTATTTATACAGGCGTTATGAAGGCGGATGGGGACGCTATCATGTGCATTTCAAATGGTGCAGATCCGGAGAGGTTGTCTCATAGGGCTACTCAGATAGTGTGCGGGAATAGTAACACACCATTTAGGTGAGTGATTCATACATTCAAGACCATTTTGTTGGCCAGAGTTTGGGTACTAGAGATCATATCAATAGTGTTGCTTTCAAGACAACCTGGCCAGACTATCACCCGAACACCCAAGCTGACAAGCCCTGATGGCTTGGAGCACAGAAACATACACGAGGTGTTCGATCCAGGAAGCTGGCTTTACTTTCTATCAATATCGAAAAACTTGTTCGCCTACTTCGAAAGAATGTCGACGGTTATAGGGCGAATGCCTTGATGGACCTTGATTATCATGTCTCTGGACCCCATGAACATTATAAAATTCGGCATCAGGACGGACGCCGAAAAACAACCACAGCATCTGGAAAAGCTTCGAGCCTCCTAAGCTCGCAAGGAATCCTCAGATCTGCCGTCGCCAACACCAATCGGCCGAGGTGTTGGTACAAATGTCAAATATCAACAGCAGGATCTCCGATAGAGACCAGATAGATATTCCTGCGATCGCTTACGGAAATATTCCTCTATACAAACGAGACATATATGGCAAGAATATTGAGTATAAATCGCGAGGGCCGATTGGTTTAGGTAGTATCAGCAGAACAATAGATCTGTTTAGCTTTGCAGTTTTACCCATTCCGTACTACCCAGTCTGTTACCGCTGCAGCCACTGGCTGCGACGGTAGGAACGTCAGCCGTAATGAAAATCCGCAGTGACTCTGAAGCTGCTAATGCATCTGCACCAGCACGGGGGAAGGGCCTTTCGAGAAAATGCCCGTCTCGCTCGATGCATACCTCGATTTCCACCTGCAGGGTTGTATAATCATTTCGGCCCTCCCTATGATGGGGTTAATTTCGTACCTTGTCTAGCTCTGGAGAAAGGATCGATCCGGGGACCGTTTCATGGTTCCCCTGGCGGCGATCCTACCGACGTTAGTCTCTCGCCCCAGGGCTTTTTGAAGCAGCTCCTCCTCTCCTGTCAGGACGCAACGCTCGATGAGTTAGAAGGCGCCGACGGGAAGGCGAAATGGATGTCCAGCCCACTACTCCTGGAGACGCCGCTCCTCCGCCAACTCGTTGTCGCCCTAGCCAAGACCATCGTGGCCAAGTATTGCGGACCCCCCTCCCCCTGCGAAACGCTCGTTGGCCAGCACGACCCGTCCAGACTCAGCGCCTGGTACCCGTACAGGTTTAGCGACACGCACCCGGAGCTATTGCTCGCTCTCGCGGAGCCGAGCGCCTCGGCCTGGCGACAACTGCTCTGACATCGTGGCCTCCTTTCTACAGCGCGGCTAGATCTGGCCGGCGCCGAAAATCTTCAAGTCGGCCTGCCCCAGCCCTATCGAAGAGAACGGAAGGAAGCCGCTTCGCCTGCTCGCGGACCGGCTAGGCGAATGGGTCGTCCGCTGAGAACATGTCAACAGGACCGTCTCCACGCTGGAGTCACTTATGACCTACGCCGAAAAGCCGAACCTGGTCGGCGACGCCCTGGCCCTCGCCGTATCGTACGTGGAAGCCAAGAAGACAAACTGGAAGATGCGTAGGGCGCGTGTCGACGTTTGGCGGAGGGCGTTGCGCACTGTCGCCGCCAAGGGCCTGGCCTTCATCGAGGCCCTCATTTAACCGCGGCCTCGACGACCTGTACGGTCTCGATAAGAGCAACGAGAGGCGCCGCGACCACGGCGATCTCTCCGGTGGAATCGAGGATGCCTACCCGCTGCACACCAACGAGACCACGGCCCTGCACTGTGCGGTGGTCGTGTACGCGATGCCCGAGTCGGTAGAGTTTCTGCTCGCGCAGGGCCGCATGCCGCGCCCCAAAGATGGATGGGGTCGCGACACGTACGAGGTGGCCAAGCTGGCAAGGGCTGATCGCGGGTTTCGGGACCGCGAGGAGAGGATGAGGCGGCTGGACGAGATTATTCTCATGCTTGAAAATTACGGGTGAGACGTTCCCGAACTGCCCATTTGGAAGCGTTTTTGGATAGGGCGCCCTTATTGAACATATCCACAACTAATATTGCACTTCAATCCCTTCTGTTTTATCTCAATTCTGTCGTGGCGTCGTCGGCCTAGGGGCGATGCTAATACCCGTGGAATATCGGGTCGGACTCTGGGACCGAAACACAATAGTCGTAGTCTGGATAGAGATCGGTGCCTGGAGCACATCACTCGATAATTAGCGTTCAAGATGCATCCTAGCTTTCCGAGCCCTGACGAATGCGCTAGATTAAAATTTCTCCCCCACGGCCGGATTCCAGGCAACGAAGTGGGCATGGTCGAGTCCGTTTTCTGTCTCGAGAATGGAGCAAGGCGGCAGAGCCCATTATTCCCCAAGTACTGTCAATCTTCGTCGTTGTCTCGAAGTCTCCTTGGTGACCCGGGAACATATTGAACCAGTGCAGCTGGACCCAGACTTCCTTGTCGGCGATCGACCGGCCGTACCAAACGTGTTAGACGACGCTAGCGGCAGAGTGAAGCCGGACCGGGAGAATTGTTTCGTTAGGGACATAACCATATCCATGATGTAGCCATGTGAAGTCAATGGCATTACGAGCTGGGTCTGCAAGAGAGAGAGCATGCACGAGTCGCAGTCTATCAAAGGGTTGGCGCTGGCTGCAGCCAGCTGGTTGAGCGGACTAACTCCTGCCATCCAACTAGGTTTTCTGTTGCAAAAAGAACTCCCCTTAGAACACCGAGTTGTATGTCTCGCTAAAGCGCTTGGCTTATGAGTCGACACTACGGTATTATGGGACTGATAGCAGGCGATTGTGCCAGATATAGGCAATCAGATTCACGATATTGCCCACGTTATCGTATGCTCATGTCCTGCCCATATCGTCCTCCGCGTGAGTTTATGCAATATAGTCGCGTTACTACCGTAATTTTGTAGGTTAAGAAAACATTACCAATCCTTAGCTTTATATAGATAAGCTGCGCCCAACATCGTGCTCATTAAACCACGGATCACGGAAAATTTCCGAAGGCGAAGGTCTCTTCGCGGGATCATACTGCAAAATATGTCGAATGAGTGTCTTGACCATACGCGCTTCCTTCTCATCAAGGACCGGGTCTGCCTGATCGAACAACTTCTCCATGGACGTTTGCTCCACCATAAGCGGCTCACCCCCTTCCATGACTCCCCCGAGCTGACAATTGAAGAGCTTCCTCTCGGGCGTAAAGTATAGCGAAGACGTCTTCCAGTGCTCGTATAGTTCGTCGGGGAGGGCTCCGAGACAAGCGGTGAGGGAGAGGAGATGGTCATCGTCCCGGGCGAATTCAGGCTCGGACCACGGCATGCAGAAGAGGGGCTGTCCAGTGAGCTCGAAGACGAGGCAGCCGAAACTCCAGACGTCGAGGGATTTGTCCACGACTCCGGTAAGAATTAACTCGGGAGCTCGAAGGCCGAGTGGAATAACGGGCTTTTTGGCGGGTCCGTAAAGAAGTATGCTGTTAGGGTAGGCAGGTGTGAGTACAGATGTTTATCATAATAAACACAAACGGGGAATCGCACCAGGAGATACCAACCGCCACCCATATCGGATAATTTGATCTTAAAGCCCTCAGCGTAGTAGATAAAGGGTGCCAGCGGCTGTGCGATGCAGAGATATCGAGGGGCCCACCTATCTTGTTTACCATCCAGCCTCTGCACCGTGGGCGAGATTGACCTGGCTTGCACATCTTCCTTCTGCTGGAATACGTCCTCGGGCTTCGAGTTAATATCATCAAGAGTGAAGAGCATGTTCCCCGGCTGGAAGTCTCCATGGGCAATACCATTCTCGTGGAGAAATCCCAGGGCCTGCAAGGACTGCTTGAGGATGCTCTTTTGCCACCTGAGGCGGATAGCGGATCTTCATTCCCCACATGCGAGGTTTAAACTGGGGCAGCTCCTCGACCATGGTATTCACACTCGGACCCATGGACTCGAGTACCAGGCACTTGTGGATGCCATTAGGGCCGCGATGTTCAAATTCGCCTAGCAGCTGCGTGATCTGGCGAGGCCCCTCTGCTGGTGCGACCTGAGCGATGTAGCGTAAGATCGAGAGCTCGTTTATCGAGCTCGGCATTTCCGAGACCAGAATTTTCAGGGCAACATATCTACTATTCCTTGAGGGAAATGAGCCCCTATAATCCACGGCATCGCGGGCAGACGACGCAAACTATGAACTTACCTCAGATCACGGGCCAGCCAAACCGTTGAGTAGGATCCCTCGCCGAGCTTCCGGATAACCCTGTACTGGCCATTATTGAAGACATCACCTAGAAGGACTGGATGGTAACCACCGGGGCGTTAATCTTCCACCCACTCACATGGTGAAGTTATGGTTTTAAATCTCCGCTCGTTATCGTTTGAGGTCTTTGAGGGCCAGGTCGGAGGAGGCGACGCTCCCATAACTGCGATGGAGATGCGTTGTCGAAGAGCTTTCGAGTGAAATATTCGACAGAGATATAGGGTTGTGATAGGACAGCCTCAAAACCTCGTGACGGACTGGGTGAGTGATCTCAAAGAGCGTGTGGGGAAGGGCTTCGGGCGGACATATATGCCGACTTAACCCGAACCCTAATTTCTCAAATGGTGGAGTTGTATAAAGCCCTTCCAACGCCATACCTTATACAGAGAGGCATGACGTTCCTTGTGTATACAATCTATCACAGTGATATTTCTCACAACATCGTCGTACTGGACAACTAGGTATCCAGCCTCTCGGGCTCGTCGGATCACAATTCAGGCGGTAGTGCTGTGGTTCCCCAAACCGACCCGTTAGGGATAGGGTTTGAGGGCACACATGTTTCCCCGCCATCTCCATAGAGACTCTAGATCATCAACAATGAATCAAGAAAGTCAGCACATATCAGTCATTGTCATCCGTATCAGCCTACCAGTTATGCGTAGGCTACAGATACGGTGGTGACACGACTAGGGTGCTGACACTGCGCAGAAGCCACAGTGCTGCGCAGAGTACTTAGGATTAGGATATTGTATAGAATGAGCACAGCGACACTGGGACTCGCGTGCAGGAATATAAATATTGATGTTATTCTGCGGTAGCTAGCATATCCTAGTTTATCTCCTTCAACAGATTATCCATTGCTACCTAAAGAAGTGCCCCAGCTATGATGCTAGTGACCTGTACGTTTCGCAACACCAACGGATCGAACTAGTGTCCATTTGCTTAGTACGGTCCGACGCCTGTCTGGCACCTCTTGCTGCCGTCCGTGCAACACCCCGCATTTCACCTGGCCCGCGCTTGGCTCGCCCGCAGCACCATCGGTCTGCAGTTTGCGTCGTGCAACTTCTCGGCTTTCGTTTTATCGTCGCTCAAATTTTGGCTTTTCAAACACGAGTTTCTACAGTGCATATATTCCTATCATTTTAGTTTTCTTCGACTCCCACATCGACGTAGAATGATTTCTAGAGCTGTCCAAGTCTTCGTTTGACCATCTACCGAAAATAAGTTAATAGAATAAAGCTTTATGGCGGATGGCGAGCCTACCCAGCAGCTGCAAAATGAATCGGACTTTGGATCACTATGTCAGAGCTGTCAGTCTCTTTTCGTCCGACCACGCCATAACCACGGCGATCCGAGAGGCCATCATCGAGAAACAAGTCGTGTTGAGCGCCGAATATGCGACATAGACCAGTCTAACAAATCCGGCTGTGTTCTCTGCAAACTGGTCACGGTATTGAAAGGAAACCTGGTCACAAAGTCCAAAGATCCAAGCGACCTTGAGGACTCCTGGGTTACGCTCTCCTTAACCTGGGACGGCTGTCGGGCGCCTAAGTCCTTTCGCGTTAAAGTCACTATCCAGAAGGGGTGTTGGCCCATGACTAGCCTTGCCCATCTGGGCGTATGGCTCTCCCCATGTAAGTTGAAACCCGATCCACGTACGCCGAGCCAACACTTGCCCAATTCTAACTCCGATGGGCAGGTGACAAGTCTTGGCCCAGCGAGCTGCTTCGTCCTCTACATACCGGTACTGGTCAGCCCTGGCACGTCATGAAGAACTGGCTCCACACCTGCATTACCAGTCACGAGCACTGCAGGATTGGCTTCTTCTCAGGATGGCTTCCTACCAGGCTCGTAGATGTGGGGCTTATCGATGGCAGCCAGGTTCCGCGACTCATCATAGCATCAGACCTAGCAGAGAAGGACGTGGCGTATGTCACCCTTAGTCATCGCTGGTCAGATAACGTCTTAAAGTTAAAGACCTCAAATATCGACGAGTTCCGGCATGGCATTCCCTTATCCTCTTTATCAAAGACATTTCTCGACGCCATCTTGGCAACCCGGAATCTCGGCGTACGGTATTTGTGGATCGACTCCTTGTGTATCCTTCAAGACTCGGAGGCGGATTGGCAGGCTGAGTCTGTACAAATGGGTTGCGTCTACCAGAACGGCCTATGCAATCTTGCGGCAACGGCTAGTTCCGACGGTCACGACGGCCTCTTCCAACAAGAAGACGCCATTCGGTCTTGCGACAACAAGGTTAAGATTCCACATGCGGGGTTTGGCAACATATTCAACGTGTCTGTACACTTCGATAACCTCTGGAGTCTTTGTGTCTCAGAGTCTCGTTTACATAGAAGGGGCTGGGTTTTTCAGGAACGAATTCTGAGCCCTCGCACAATCCATTTTGGGCCAGAAGTCTTCTGGGAATGCCGAACGTTGCAGGCCTCCGAAACCTATGCACTGAACTTGGCAGATACTATCACCACAAAGTATCGGGACCGTCCTGTTAGAGGGTCTCTTCCACTTAGTCCAAAAGTCTGGAGAGATAACTGCGGCAATGTTGATTTCTGGGCGGGTCTCATTAAAATGTATGGAGTTTGCACCATGACGAAGGAAGACGATCGCCTCATAGCCATGGCAGGCATTGCAAAATGCATCAGTCAAGCGCTTGGCAAGACGTATCTCGCAGGGTTATGGAAGGAGGACCTTCCCTTCAATCTCTGTTGGAGAATCAACAGGGCCACTGGAACATTTCGAAGGTCGCATCATTACCGTTGTAAGATCTGCCTACTCAAAAAGCAACATCGCTCATATCATCGCTAACAAGGCTGAAGGTCCCTCCTGGTCTTGGGCCTCCGTTGACTATTACAGTGCTGAAATCGTTGACGTGACCGTCGGAGAAAACTGCGGAAAAAGCGCCATGGTCCACGTTATCGACTGCAATGTCAACTATCTTCATCTGGCCGAATTTGGCCCTCTATGCGGCGGGAATTTGCGCCTCTTAGGCAGAATTCGACTCCTCGATATGACATGTGTGAATATTAAAGGCGGAGTCCTTCCCGATGGCTGGTTCTACTCCTTTTCCTTTGATGAGAAGCACCAGCCCCTGCCCATCATCGAGGATCTGACGCAAACGCCAAACTTCTATTGCCTACCAATTCTAGCCCGGGAACAAGCCCCAGGGATAGCCCTGTTTGCCAGCTGTCTTGTGTTGCAACCACTCATGAAGCCGGGTGGCACACTAGGATATTTGAGGGTTGGGGTACTTCGCGTTTCGCTGACGGTAGATATACCAGAGAGCTTGAATGACTTACCCGAGTCACATTCCTCTGACCAGCTAGATGCCTGTCGCGAATTAGGGTGGATTGTGGCTTTTGGGAAAGAGAGTATGGAGAAAAGAGAGTTTCATACCGAGGATCATGTTGTTCTTGAGATTTACTAGCACGTATTTCGCGAATTTATTACTTCGCTCTTACTTCCTGTTCATGTAGGTTAGTCCCGTACAAAATCGATTATCCGGATTGGCGAAGGGCATGATCAACCTATCTGTAGGGAATATTTATGAAGACAATCGATACTGTGGGGTTACCAAACGGATCCCCATAGTAGTCGACTCCCGTCCTATCGTTCTACGCATTCGCAGTTTTGAGTTCCTCGTTGGCGCTCAGGGCATTTGCCGAAGCTACCGCGCCCACGAGAATGATACAAACACTGGTAGGGCCGCACAACTAGGGAGTGGATGGGACTTGCGAGGTTCCATAGCCTTTGTCGCACCTGGCTATTGCGGCCTATTGTCAATGTCACTGCCACTCGCATTGGCGCTGCCGGCCGGAGGGAACCCAATTATGTAGGGATAGAAAACAATATTCTGTTCAAGGATTGAATATCTGGCTAGATGAACAGGAAGTCTGAAGAACGAAACCACCGATCCCTCCACTCTCCTAACCATCTCTTCACACCCCACAAGCCCCAAGTCGCCCCTCGCCATGGCTGTAATTTCACATACTGCGCTATCCCCTCATAGGAATACAGCTGCTATGGGATATCAATTTCCACGGCTTCTCGCCTAAGTTTAAACCTTGACCATTTACTCGCAAAAGGCGTCGTCAAACCCGGGGCGGAGGTGGTCGCCAACGCACTTGCCGGGATTGCAAGTGTCAAGGTAAAGCGAGATGTAGTTGCCAGGGCCACACCAGTACCTGGTGCTCCAGATGTCCGAGACGTGCTCGGGAGTTCGAATGCGAAGGTCAGCCTCGGTAGCGCCTAGGGGATTTCCCACGTTAGTACGAATGAAAGAGGTGGAAAGGGAGGAGTAGCGCAGGCGCTGTATGGAAAGATATGCCGGACAATCGCAGTCCTCCCAGGGAGCCCGAATCTTTCAAGGTAATCCGGCTACGTTGAGGGTTGAAAGTTTTACGTACCGTACTTGGAAAGGGCATCGTAACCGCAAATGGCAGTGTCAGGAGGGCAAGTGAACTCGCGAGGCGAGACGGCAGCAGCGTTGACGCTGGCGAGGAGGGCAAGGAAGGCGACGGCGAACTTAGCCATTGTGAGTTGATTCTGAAATAAAGATCTCGGGAAGACTGGAGAGTTCTGGAATGAGGAAATTTGGTATGGAAGTGGCTATTGCTGAAGTTGGTGGACTGAGATCTGATGATGATAGAACTGGTTGAGATGAAGAGGGATCATCGCCCTCCTTTTATACTCAATGGCGTATATCCAGCTGGCAAGGAAGTTCCGAGGGAAAGTCACAAGCTCGATTGGTAATTCGGACCTGCGGTCGAGATGGTAAGACGTTTCTCACCGGTCGATATCGAGCTTGAGGCAACTTGAGATGGGTGCCTGTTGACCGTTCGACTCCTGACAACAATTTCCGAACAATCCATGGTTCACCAAAGCGTTATTGAGAGGCACAGCCTCCTATCGTCTGAGCCTCTCACCAGTCGCATTTCGATTTTGCCCGTCACCAAACCACAACGTTGATGCTGTATGCGGGGTGTAAGAATGGAATGATTCTTCTCATGAGGCTAAGGCCTCAGATTTCAGCCTCAGATGGAATTCCTGGATTCTAGTTAGCTACTCTGATTGGCCGGAATGGCCTTAATAAGAACCTGCTCGGTTATGAAAGGCACAGACGTCCACAACGCTCAGATCGACCAGCGTTGGAGCAAGTTGGGGAGAATCTCGAGCCCTGGTCCGTCAGATACGAGGCGAGCCGCCCTTGACAAACCCACGATGTAACGACGCTTTCTCTCACCAGCCCTACTCGGCGGAGCGTGAGCGGCACTGACTAATTGTCGTCCAAAGATCAGAGAGCCACGTGCTCGGTCCCAGTGTACCTTATCCATAGCAAGGTTATTAAAATTATCGCTGGAGACTACTAAGGTATCCGGTCAGGACTTAAAGTATATCACGCCTTACATCTATAGCTGGTTCGACTAGATCTGGTTGCCTTGCAAGGAGACTTTCTTTCTCTCAGCTGTCTTTTTAGATTGGTCTATTAACGGGACGTGTCTTCACTAGCGCTTGGTATCCGCAGACTACATTTCCCTTCTTTTCTTAGCGTCCACCTGCGTAAAGGAGGGTAAGCTCGGCTGAATACGCAATTCTCGTTCGCGAGTACGTTACGGAAGAGGAAAAGCCTGTGAAATCCATGACGGGAGAGATTGAGGGCCTCCTCGAGGCAGGAAGATTCAATGTTGGCGTTTGGTGGATTCCATATTTTAGTCAAGTTTGGGTGAGTCCGTCCCCTTGACGCGAGGAAAATGGGGTTGTTGCGCAGTAGTTTCCTTCTCTATTTCTATTCGATAATCAGACGGGTCGGTGAAACTGCGGAGGCTTACTACGGCCGGCTGACTTTGTGGGTTTGGGGACCGGTCAACACGTGACACAAAAGTGCGGATCACTATGAGAAGCGCTCCGACTTCGACGCATTTTGAAAGGTTCCCCGGATATTCAGTTCAAAACAAAGATACCTATTAGAATGCTTGAAGCTAGGTTCCGGGGACTCCCAAATAATATTAGGCTTCAACAGAGAATTATCTTCGCATGTTCATCAGACATATCTGTCTCGCTTTCCTCGCAAAGTCGAAGGCTCGGAGCGATATAGTCTGATTACAAGTCCCAAAAAATATCCAAAGCCCAAACTTCAAACTTGATAGGCACGTTCGGAAAAGGAAGAACCCTGTCGGACCACCGTCATCTGATCTTGCCCTATCGATGGCTGGCTCCCACTACCCTGTCCGAGACGGCTTCCCGTCCCGGTAGGGGGCAGTTCGGTACCATCCGCTCACTTTTCATAATCTACAACATATTCATTTATCTGTCCAAGTCCGCGGGACAGCCTCATAGAGAGATAGAAGGAAAGTACTCTCGGATCCAAAAGACCGGCCATCCTTCCTAATGTGCACCTTTGGACTACATGGCGCAAACCTCTCTCTCGTGTACACAACATGCGGTCTAACCAATGATTTGGGTCCAATCCATGAATTTCTATTCTAAAAGTTGGGTCGGTAGGTAGTATCCGCCAAACATGATCTCACCGGCAGCCCGTGCCCTGAGGCTGAAACCCCCCACTTTCTGGCCCTGCAAGCGGCACAGCGGTATGATTGAAGATGGTTCATGCGGGAGGCTTACTACGCATCGCGCTGCGTGCCTTGTTTTGACCTGGTTTTTTCTGCCATGCCATGTCTGACAAGGGCACTGAACCAGTTAAGTGGAAATTAAGCAACCCAAAGCAAAGCGCTTTCAGGAACTGAATAAGAACGTTAGCCCCTTTCTAATATAAAGCCAAATATTGGATAAAGATCCCCCACGTGGGCAACAAGGTTCTTATACCTCCTTTGGGGAGTCAGAAGATCCTGGTAGGGCTGAGAGAGAAAAAAAACCGAACTCGAGCATGCGGTACGTGTCCTCGGCGTCCTGTTGGTATCTGATCAAGGTTCGCTGACCAATACTGTCAATAGGCAACAATAGCAACAGCACATGATGGAATACATCAAATGAGGCGCAATGCGTTACAAAAATCAGCGAGTGAATTCCCCCATCTCGATGGGGTTATTCATCGGCCGTCATAGTTATTCTCAAAATCCTACGAGCAACGTCTTAGAAGCTCGCTTTCATGATCTAGTTTTCGAGCTCCGCACTTGCTAAATTTCTTCAGAGACACTTCGTGGAATTTTTTGAGTTCTTCCCCGCAAATCACCTACTACCCCGCCTCCGCCTCGGCCCCGCCCCGGCCCCGACCCGCTAGCCGGCGTCGGCAGCAAGACCACCCTTCCACCTTGTAGATTCCGTTGTACCCGGCGAGCTGCGCCGCCTGCTTAGGCGTGGCCACGATCGTGTGGACCAATCAAGGGCAGGATGTCATCGACGCCCGCAATTCTCCCAAAAAAAACTCGGCGCCGGCGGGGGCGTCAACAGCTTCGAGCTCGGGGACAATGGTGTAGAACGACTTTCCCGAATGCAGGT
>Ga0247774_1000577_pt1 | contig 18187 bp, 12 predicted proteins | sample UWRJL001104B6_FD_179933 | JGI IMG/M metagenome (GOLD analysis project Ga0247774, IMG submission 179933) | Plant litter microbial communities from Arlington Agricultural Research Station in Wisconsin, United States - UWRJ-L001-104B-6 | ecosystem: Environmental > Terrestrial > Plant litter >... | reverse complement strand
GGATGTCGGCGTTGAGGATTCCCAAGACGCGCGTGAAGGGGTGCTGGGCGCCGTAGGTGACGGTGCAGAGGTCCTTGGCGTAGCGAGCCATCATGCGGCAGAGCCGGTCACTGTTGGGGAAGGACTTGTTCACCTCGGTGACGGCACGGGCGTACCGCAGGAGGAAGCAAGGGGTTTGCCGGAGAATCAACCCCCTGAAGGTGGTGAAACTGAGGTTGAGCATGCGGGAGCCGCGAATCCGATCCTGGTTAGTGCTGCCCGTTAGGAGGAGCGTCGACCCGTGGTACCACCCTGAGAAGAAATCGTGTATCTGCGGAGTGATGGCGAGATCGTACGACTCGGCCCAGGTGAGGGAGCTATGGCGACGCCACGAGTCGAAGCAGCCCTGGCAGTCGACGTATTCGCGGATTATGTGCAGCCCCGCGGTAGAGCCGCCCATCTCGGAGGGACGCACCAGAGGATTTAAAATCTGTACGTTGTCCGGGAGGGCGGCGAGCTCCAAGGCCGCTGCGTCCTCGCACGCCTTGTTGAGGGACGCGAGTTTGCTTCGCCGGATGCGCCAACGAAAGTCCACCCGGCGGCCGCGGACGAGGACCTCAGTCGTTCCGGTTCCTTGGCCGCCGTGTTGCTTGATGGCCCCGACGATGGCTTTTGTGTCTTTTGCCTTGAAGTTCTTGAGGAGACCCCACCTTCGGAAGCGGTCTCTATACATTTTTGGTCTGGAATTTTGGGTTCTTAGTTCCCTGCAACTTGTTTTGGAGTCCGCAAAGCAAATTTGTTTTCGCTGCTGTGGAGGAGAACTTCTAGCTTTGTTGCACTTACGTGGCGCAAAACCCTTCCTCTTCCATGATGGTTCGGACTTCTTCCATTGTCTTGTTCTCGTACCACCAGAGCCGAGTGAGCTTCTCACGATAAGGCTCCCAGTCCCTTGGAGTGGCCCATTTGCCTACGAGCTTCTTCTCCTTTGTCGTCCCCGCTGCCGATATAGCCGCTTCCGCTTCCGCTTCCCCGTCTACTCGAGAGGGTGGCGGCAAGGAAGGGGTCGTCCCGGATGACTCGCTGGACTGGTCAATGGGTGGGCTCGAGGAATCGTGAAGGTCTGATTTCCCTGCGCCGCCCCAGTCGCTCGATGCCGCTGATGATGACGACCTGTCTCCTAGACAAGTTCCAAGCGGGGAAACCGACCGCTCCTTATGCCCCGCTCCAGTGGTGTCCAACTCCACGTCAAACGCGAGCGGGGCGGGTTCGGGAGTGTTACCATCATCCACAGCGAACAGAATGTGAGCGCCGATTCCGACGGCCCTCAATTGGAGATTCGGAGACCGGTCTTGTAACCTGACCTTCCCCATTTTTGTCATCGGTTAGCCACCCCCCCACGTCCCAGGTCGCGAGCTGATGCCAAACTTGGAGCGGACAGTCCGGGTTTCGAGGGTGAGAACAAGCAATTTCGAATCGGCGGGGCCTCAGCCGCAACAAGAAAACGAGCGGATGACGAAATATATATCTCTTCAGGCTACACCTTGATGGCTACGTCAGCCTTATAAGGCGAGATCCAGCTGGTCCCCTCCCCCATTCATTCATATTCAGGAGAAAGTGGGCTGCGTGATTGTATTCTTCATTTGAGCCCACTGACCGGTGTTCCGTGCGACCCGTACGATTTTACCACGAAACGTGGATGTCAATGGCGCTTCTTGATTGGCTGGTAGCAAAACGACCATGCATGTGGAGTCGAATACCCTTTCTGTCAGCGAATCCTTCGACGATCTTAGTGCTCAGATAATCCTCGGCATCTTGGGGGCCAAATCAGAGAGATTGCATGGATACCATAGTAAGCCTCTGTTGGCGGTTGGTAGCGCATTCATCGAGATATCTAGCTCCGCGCCTCGCTGCCGGGTGCCGAAGGAGAAAACTCTATTTGTATGCAAAAAAAAAACCTCCTATCCAATCCCTGTTTGGTGTCTACATTTTGCGGGCGGTGGCGTTCTGCTTTCCTCTTTTTCGCCTCATTTTGCGAGCCAGGTTTCAAGTCACATTTTTACGACTAACCCCATTCTGTGACCTTGAATCAAAAGTTCTTCCTTTGCGCGGCCCCGCTGTCATCTCAATGCAGCGTCTGCCACTGAAAACTGTCACCCAAAGCATTTGGTCGGTTCGTTGGGACGAAAGTGTCTGTACAAGAAAAATACTCTTCAATTCAAATGCAAATGCTAGACTTACCCAGCCAAGCCATACACCCAAACTCCCAAAACCTAAGCTGGTCATCAACCCCAATACTCCATCCACGCTTCACGCGTCACGCTTCACGCTTTCTTTGCCTTTTTCTCATCCCCCCACCCCCCAAACTTCCTAGGCACGCAGCCCATGCAATCTTATCGCTGAAATTTTGTATACCCCTTCCACTTATCCATTTTCGTGTCCTATTTTCTCAGCCCCCAAGCACTATTCTTTGTACCTTTTATTCTCCTCCTTCACATGAGCAAGTACAGCGCCTTAACCCCCTTCTCCGCCGCTGCAACATGCCAAGGCCGGACGTCTTGACTTCCAGTAACGCCCCTTGCCCGACTCAGCGTCCCCAAGGCTCTAAAATGCACTAGCAACTCCCTTAATAACCCCTCGTGCGCCCTTGGATTTCCGTCGCTGTGCACCAGATCCACTTCCATCAAAACCGGCGGGTCTTCAGGCGCGGTGCCGCCCCGTTTGACAAGATATCCGCTCTGCAGTGCAGTGGCGTATTGCAGCTGTTCAGAGTTGGATGAAGTGGCGAAAGAAGGGGGTGGTCGATGAGAGAGGATGCAGCCCCATGTTTGGTCGATGATATCCGTCAAGAGACCTTCAGCCGTAGCTGGGTCGGCGGATGATGGATCGCCGGGCGTGGATCCTCCTTCCTTGGAGGGCGTCGGGGGATTGCCGGATTGGTCTGGTGAGAGGATGTTGGGCTGAGGGGTGGAGACGGGAGTGCTGTAAAAGGCAATGTTGAGTGCCGGAGAAAGCTTCACGGCAGGGGGAATAAGTTGCAGCGAAGGGCTTGTGTCGACCGTCGTGAGTATGAGGGAAACATTTGCTTTTGTCTCCGTCGACGCCAGCGAGGTCCAAGAGTCTTTTTCGCGCTGTTCCATCACGCCGCCCGTCTTGGTGATTATGACGCGCCAGTGGACTTTGTAGATTGATAGAATGTCATGAGTCGTCTCCCAGATCTCCTTAGCCATGTCGCTAAAAGACATGACCAGATTGCGGCCCTTCCGACCCAAGCAGTAGGCGGCAGTCATCTGCTGGGTTCCGCGGTAGTCGGTCCACGCGGCGCTGATCCACCGCCCGTCGATGCTGACGGAGTAGGCAACGTAGATGCACGAGTTTTCATGCATGAGCGAGGCGGAGGGAGTCGAGCTTAGCTTGAAGTCGAGCGTACGCGGCGCGACTTGTTCGAGAATAATGGCCGGGGCAGGGACGGGCAATGATTCTCCTCCAAACATTATGCAGCGGTCGTACGTCTCGAGGCAGAGGCGCGTGACATCTGCGAGAGAGGAAATGACGACCGAGGTGGATGCGCCAACAAAGTCGAGCGGTACGAGCTGGAGGACGATCTCATTGTTGGGTGGCTTCTTCCGGTCGTTTAGGGCGTTCTTGTAGTCTTCGAAGAGTTGATTAAAGGCCGTGCAGGCCTCTACGATGGAACTCGGGTTGGACGGCGAATAGATGTAGAACACCACAAAGTTCTTGTCGGATTCGGTCGAGGCGGTGAGTGCTTGGCAGAGAGAGGTTGTCCGGTCGGCGAGCGCGGTGCTGATGCGAGGAAAGACGTTTCCGGGGCTGATGGAAATCTTCTCCACCTCGTAGCCCACATGTCCGCCTATAATGTCTCCCCACGTTGGCAGCCTTTCAAACGACCCGAGCTTCAGCGATTCGTACGTGTTTCGCATCCTATCCAGGAAAACCTCCACGTTGTCCACCATGCCATCCCACCCGGGGAAGATACACACGGCCTGAATGTCTTTGCTCCCTTGCGATGGGCCAAGACCGAGACTCTCCCAGAAGGCGACGGCAGAAGGTAGGATCGAGAGGTTCGAGTCGGACCGCTTGAGTTGGATGTGAGGACAACTGATCTGGAAGATATTCGGCGGCTTCATCACCTCGCTTCCTTCGCGGCCGGGTACCGGTCGTGGTTGGAAATTCCTAGTCGGGGCCCCCAGGATGTATCCTTCCTGAATCTCGACGTACTCTCGAAAGGTGCACTCGGATGGCTCGCCCAGACTCTCGGGAACTGCGTCTATCAGAGCTCGAATTGCCTGTCGTGACATACAAGCCATCTTACGCCGCCTTTCGCTTGCTGTAGACACGGCTGCTAAACAGGATGAACCGTACGAGTTCTCGTCGGGCATCATCAGACTTCCCAAAGCAGCTTGTTCTGCTAATATTTGCGCTACCGTAACCATGTCTTCGTCGGCCAGAGATAGGTGTAGCGGCAAAGGCTCCGGGTCTGCAAAGAACTTGGACAAGGAGAGATGTTGCCCATCAGCCTTGTATAGTTTCGGAAGATCCAGCACAACGCTTGCATCGGGTTCGTATGACATGTCCGCATCCCTGAATGATGTCGATTGCGACGCCGAGTCGTCCTCCAGATTTGGTCTCCTAATGCTTGACTTTACCGGAGAGGCGCCGCCATCACTCGAGACACTCATGTCATCTTGGTCCGACATGACGCTAGTGTCGTCCGCATCCGAGGCCACATCGTCGTCTTTCGGCGCGGCCGGTTGCAAGGAAGCCGGCAGCGTCATGCCGCTAGTGAGCTTCGCGATAAGAGCGCCATGACTTTCCGACGATCCCTTCCAGTCGCCCTTGGTGTGTTTTCCATGCCGCTTTAGATACTCCGTCGTTGGCGGCATGCCCGTGCTGATGTTGGAATTTGCCCTCGTAGATTCCCAGTTGCTATAGGCATATTTTCCGCCGTTCGCATACTTGCTATTAACAGGCGGTAAAATAAGACCATCGTCTTTGTCATATACGCTGCCTCTTCTGCCTAGCGGCTTGGGCGTATGGCGGTCAGAATGCTGGGCCAGTGATGCTCGTACCCTTTTAAAAACGGTCTTGGGGTCAAAGGGGCTGGCTTCTCTCTTATACGGGGGCGGGGGTACTGGTGCGCCACCATTAGCCAGCGTAGTCGACGCAGACCTTCCTTCGTCATTCAGGATGCTCCTAGCATGCTTCAGCTCCGGCTTGGCGAATACCGGTGCATCAGTCTCGGGCTTGACCGAGGTACTTCTCGACACCGACGTGCTCTTAGGCCGCGCGGCGCCAAACGACGTAGAAGCCCCCTGATGCGAAGGCGCGCTTGTTGCTGGCGTGTCAGGCACCATATCTGAAAAGTCACCGAGTTCCAAATCTGCTCTGAGCTGATCGTCGAAGAAGTTGAAGTCGGCGTCGGTAACCATGTCGGCGTCGTTGAAGCCAACATTTTCCATATCTCCGTCGAACAGGTCGCCCCCATCACCGAGGTATGTGGCGTCGTGTTGCTCCCGTTTCACGTCGCCACCCTCCCACGTATCTCCGTACGAATCACCGGCCGGCCCCGCGTTCCCCATAACAGTATCAATATCAACGACGGCGACAGTCGAGGCTTGATTCGCTGGGCTGGACACTGTTCCATCAAGCGACGGAGTTATGCCGTGGGGGTTCTGTACACCGTCTGGTGGCGTAGGGTACATAGATCCAGCGGCCGCTAGGTTGCCGGTCCGATGCAGAGCCAGCGGAGAGTTTGCATCTGGAGGTTGCGGCGGCTGTGCTCGGCCATCTTCAGCTCGGTTTCGGTCTACCGCCGCCGCCGCTGCCGCCTCGCGTTCTTTTCGTTTCTTCGCCATCTTCTCGTCTCTTTCTGGGGCCTCCTGAAACCACGCTCTTGCGCTTGCCAGCGGGTCGTATGATTCCTCGTGGCCGACGAGCATAGTCCCGCCCAGTCGGCTTGTAGGTGGTGAGCTGGACGCCTTTCTTCGAAAGCAGAGGCTTGCGGGCCATAATATTGTTGTGGTGCCACCAAGAACTGCCTTGCCAGTCGCCCGCTGATCGGAGATGCCCAGTCGCGATATTTGAATCGTTATCCATGAACTCAGGTCAACGGCCTGCGGCGCGACCCCTCGCAACTGAAGCAGCTTCGTGCACTCTTGCTTCCACAGTGATGTCTTTGCATCGTTCCTACGCCATAGTTGGCCGCCATCTGGTGTTTGGCCAACTCCGCCGTCTAGAACCGAGATGCTGCCGTCCGCAAATGCTTGGTATTTCGCAGGGACGCCTAAAGGGGCCGCAATGATTTGTGTCTCGCCATTGACAGAGCCCAAGCCGTTGGGTACTAATTCCAATGATGACAATCCCTCGGCCGACTTGAGGCATACGATAAGTATGAGAGATCCTGTTGTGGTGAGGTAGATCCGGAGCGATACAAGGGCGCATGGTTTCGTGGATGTCCTGTCTCGGGGTTCGTCCACGCCGCGTCGAGGTGCAAGGATAAGCGTCCAGAAGTCCAGTGGTATCGCTCCCGTTTTCCTTGCAAAGCATAATAATACCGTAGCCAAGGCGGCGGCAATGAACTTCTCGTACGCCTCTGTGGTCGTTATGGCCCCCAAATTAACTTCTTTCGGGTCGTTAGACCCAAATGGCATCAACACCCCTGTGTCGACACTCCCCCATCCTCCAGGTGTAGGCGTAGCCCCATAACCGCTGGCGGATCGTTGGTCGAGCGGTGACGCACTGGACGGCGCACGCGTCGGTGTGTTCGTTCCATGAGGTGAAGGCACTCGAGGCGGCGGCGGGAGATTTGCCGGCTCAAACGATCCATCGTCTATAGGGGTCAAGGTAACTCCAGCTATTTCAAAGCCGCTGGGGAGAACCGGCCGGTGACCGGGTGAACTTCCGGACAAGGTTCCACCCTTACTCGTGATATAAAACTGCCAAACGACTCGGCGCGCCGCATCGTAGTGGACTACGCAGCCCAGCGTCCTTAACGACTCCTCAACTTCTTGAATGACTGTAGCTAAATTTGGTCGGGTGGTGGAAACTTGGTACGTTTGGTAGGCGACGAACGAGACATTGTTCTGTTCATCCATTTGTCAGCTGTCATGCTTTTCTTGAAGACGCGGAGACAAAGCAGGAAAAAATATGCGTTTTTCAACATACAACCAGCAAGGTATTCGTATCGTATTCTCCCGTCTCCATATCGTCGAGGAATGCGCGTCGAGGCAACCGACGGCGAGGTGCCTAAGGAAATGCCCCGGAGGGTAGACGAGCTCTTTGTCTCTTCACCGTCTCGGACTCGCTCGTTGCCGCAATAAACGATCGCAACGGCTCCGGCTGGGAGAAGAATGGTCGTTCAAATGAGGATGGATGCCAGGTAGAGCGCCAACGACCCCGGCCTCCATTTCAGAGTCGGAACCGGCTCCTGCCCTGGATGTTTTCCGTCCAATGTTCGTGATGGGATGGGAGGGGTTGCTCTCGTCCGAGACGCAAGACGCACGAGGTCGAACAATGCAGGCGGCGCGGCTACGCGATGCGTCTAGAAATTGCGCTGGGACCAACCGACCCTCGATTGGGTTTCTCGCGCACAATGTTGCCCTGGTCCGCCTGGTCCTACCGCGGGCAGCTCCGATGGTCGCAAAAATATCTTGAGCTCTTTGTTGGGTCCTCAGCCGCGTGACAAGGCCAGTCCCGGAAGGGGCTGGCTTCCCGGCTAGACAGCGTTCTCCAATCAGAGGCAGCGGCTGCCATTCGACTCCACAACGGCAGTGCCTAGTGGTTATCGCATTTTTAACCTTAACCCTATCTATTTTCCTCGCCATCTTCAGGTGCGTGCTCATCCTAGAACTTGACATTAGAGGAATATTGTCATGGGTTATTACCATGTTGAATAACTAAGAGGAATTCGAAGTGGCTTGTTTTGGCCGGATAAAAGATGCCAATTCGAGATTGCTAATAGTGAGAAGTTTGAATGAAGTTCTCGGAAACAATCCATATTTATATTGTTCTGGCTTATATTACTAGATAACCTCGAAGTAGGCATTTCCAAAAGTGAAATAGTATGTTTGGTGCGGGTTTTCTCTAGAGAATTGACCCATCGAAGACGCTGAACACGGGGTCAGTGCCTGTCGAAGTACTCGATCCTGCAAGGGGAACTGATCTGGTTTCAGCATGCGACTTTAGGGAATGAAATTCAGGGTAAATCTCAGCCATGATGCATCAAAGCCCTCCCCTCGTCATATCCGTAGCAGACTAGCCTCGGCCTTTGATTGACGAAGACCTCCAGCATCTGTCCACAGGAGCGGAGCCCTTCATCATCGCCGATGATCATTCCGGATTAAAGGCCAATTGCCTGGGCATGGCGCCACCCTTTTTTTTTTTCTCTCTCCGGTCAGGCCGGTCATAATCGAACGTGGCAGAACGAACGCGCATCTTTACAGGCAACTCCTTACTCGGTTCAGATGCCCTATTCTACGTGCATCGAACCCCACTACGATACTCCAACAAGAAGCTCGAGAGACTTTGCTGAAAGTCATGCGGTGATGAAGGATTTCTAGGCGCTTTGGGGTTGCGATATCCTTGATGGCGGAGTCGAACCCGGCGAAGGGCGATTTAACGTGTCGGCATTACATTCCCATCGTGGCCTGACGTTGCTTCTGATCGTCCCCACTCTACTTGCCGTCCCGTAGCCAGGCCCGGTTTAATATGGAATTACCGGCGAATTCAGCGCCGCCCTCGCATCGGCATTCTCCCGCAACCAGACATGGGGGTAAAATGCTGGCTAATGTCCTGACCGACGATGTTGATGGACTCGAGGTCTAAGAGCCTAAGGGAGCAATATGCTAACCCCGCAAATCAAATCTCGGTCGCGAACAATTTCGAGTGATACTCCCCTGTCGGATTCTAGAACGGGTGGATATAAAGAGACTGCAGGGAAACCGGGGAAGAACTTACCAAGGTCAAAAAATTCCGATTGCTTGATCAAGAAATTTCAAGTTTTCTTGGTTATTGGAAGCAACATCATGCGACCTGCTCTAGCCCTCTCCCTTTTGTTGGGTGGCAATGTCGCCGCTGGTTCCATCAAGCTTCGACGGGCTGATACTTATCAAGTTGAGAATCCGGAGCCCGGACCCGAGCCTACTCCTGAACCGGTAAGAATTTTCTCTACTCTGGCTTCACTGTAATGCTAATATTTTGGTAGGCTGAGCCTGTTGAGGAGGTCGAAGAGCCTGTTGAAGAGGTTGGGGAGCAGCCTGTGAAGGAGGCACCTGTTGAGGAAGAGCCGGAGAAGCCTGCGGAACCCGAAAAACCTGCGGAGCCTGCGAAGCCTGCAGAGCCCGTTGATGACCGATATTGCAGCATGGAGGTTGCCGAATTTTGTTTCGCTTTAGAGAATCTCTGGTTCCAGGCTTGCCGAAAGGGCGTGTGGACTTGTGTCCTCACTTCTGCACTTGGAGGGACTGGCGAGGGCACGCAAGTGGCCACTAATGTGTCTTGTTCCCAAGAAGAAAAGAAGTGTAGGATTCCGAGGAGCTTCTGGCTCGATGACTGAAAACCGGAGGCTTTTTTGGAAGAAATTTTATTTAAAGGTTGCTGGAATCTGTACTAATTTGGTCGATGGGATGTAACAAAAGAACAATTTGACCCAATCTCTTGTGCATCATCTCTCTAGTCTCCTATTTAAGCAGCTTCCCTTTGTCATTTTGTTATAGTAACGTGTGTAGTATCGTGACTTGCCGAGACTCAACAAGTTCGCTGACTCCGCTGGGCTGCGACCCGGGGAATTCAGAATATATGAGGATTGGTGGGTCCGACAAGCCACGATAGAGACAGCTTCGTATCAGCATCAACCTGAACTTCCCACTTTTACATTATCTTACTTTGATTACCTTATCGAGTTATCGTCCCTAGGATTTGCCTGCCGCCGGTCTTTTGACTTCGGCCTTCCAGGCATCGCATGTGTTGCTAGACACCTGGACTCTGCTCCATAAGTTCGTCAGGAATCTTACTAGACGGGGTACCATAATATCGTTAAGAAAAGGTTTCCACTCTGTAATGGCCCCTCTTACTTCGGTTTACACAAGATGCCTTCGTCCGTTGATACCATCCAAATTCTGGACCTGTGATAGGTGCCGCCATTAGGTTCCCCGCCTTGCTCCAGTAACTCCACTTCGAATAGCTCCTCTCCCAGTAGCTCTCGCTCCTGTAAACGATAGCTAGGTTTGTGCCCGCTGTTTAGGATCGCTGCAGTCTTATCGATATTATGTTTGCGACAATTGCCGCGAACAAAGCAAAGTCCGACTTGCAGACCAGGTATGTATCTCGACGAGAGAGCGAAATCATGCAATTAGTAACAGTCCCTTCATGTTGGAAGTGTCAACACAACCGACAGAGTCATGTGCGAGATGCGGTAAACCATAGCCCGTGAGATCATCTTTCATTTCGGTAGGTGATGCCGTTCTCCCACGAATGATCCCAGACATGCGCATATTGCAGAGCACAGCTTCTTCGAAAGACAAGTCGGGTCGGTACTGTGGCAGCGGAAGAAGAAAATCCCCTCGCCTGTCAGAATATCCTGAGGCGTTCCAGCGCTGGCTGGACACCATGTAAACTCCTATTTCGATTATCAGTCGCAGATTGAACAACGTCTTTGAATTCTTGCGATCGATGCCACCGATGGTTCGTCTAATTTTACGGTCTTGCTATTGTAGTCTTGACTGGCCTCGTGTATCGCCGAGTCCTGGACCGGTTCCAAGGTGGGCATAGTATGTTGTTTCTATATGATGAAGCTGCTCGAGATCGACAGGGAGTTGTGTATGATGTATCATTCGACCCGATCCAAAACGTGAGATTTGTTCGAATCTATCAACCATGATATCTTTACTCCTCGACATGCATTAAGCTAGGCCGAGGACGAGAGAATCTCTGTAGCGGTTGAATTAAGACATCACCCGGCCAATGGAGAGCTCGCAGTGATTGCCAATATACAGAAACTAAGATCTGTTCATCTACACAAGGTAGTGTTCTTCCGTTCTGATCTGGACGCTCCACGATATGTCGATGTCCTATCGTGACATTACGAGCCTCTTCAATACCCGCTTCTGTTTCCTCATGGAATCACAGGATGGGGATTCAGCTCATCGCATGCATTCCCCAGACGAGCCAGGGATGGCAATGGGCAGGATGCTTTTGGCGACCACTTTTGTCGATATGCTCAACCCCACTGGTATTGACATTTGCTCCTAACAGAGCCCCAATTCTTCGGAGCTTCTACCCTCACTAATACCATCCACATACGCGACTTCGTGGATGGTATCAGATCAGAACCCCCTAACTATATTGATATCTAACGGAACCTCAACATTATCGAAGGGAATCAGTTCTGGAGTTCGAAAGTTGCCGTTGAGCTAGTCTAGGCCCACGTTCGTGCCTATGTTGCTCCGGCGGAATGCGACCTCTATGTCTCTTATGTATTATTTTATGTAGGCAGGCGATTCTCAACAGTGGCTAGCTCCGATAGCGCTTTAGATGTCACAGTACATGCATTTAGTTTGACGCGGTCCTATTTCCGACTTTAAAGAGTACCGCAGCCACATTCCTTTGCAATAATGTCCAATAGTTGCAGTCATCGGCCCTGCTCAGGCTCGAAGTAACAACACGTTCGACCCAATGGAGCCTCGCCACTTCACACTGGAAACATCAGTTTACGACGCCACAAAAGCCTCCCCGACGTTATTTTCCGTCATTTTCTTTCTTGAAACACCAAACGCTGGCACAACGTCAAGGTTCCCCCTCAAGGCTCCTACCTATAGGTGAGAGCAAAGATCGCTGGCCGTACAGAGACAAAGCATCTGGCACTACGGATTCTGGACTTGGTCTATTTGCCGAGACCTGCATTTACAGCGGAAACAACGAAATTAACTACGACACCATTGTCAAAACGGAGTAACCGATGGAGCGGCCGTGCAGATTCATCTACTCCACCGATGAAACCGTGCATATTGGATGCAACTGAGCATGAAGCAAATTCTTTTGAAAACCCGTCGACTAACTTCGGCAATCCCACTTTTACTCCTCCTGCAGCTATCAGCAGCCTTACTGAACTTATAGCCGTCGCCGTCTCTCCTCCTGTTGAAGACACTACATCCACCGACGACTGTTGATACTGAAGAATACCCCGTGAGCTCACTTCCTTTACGTACATCTGATGGTAGTAGCAGGCCGCATCGTAGCCGACATCCTCCAAAGAAATATTCCGATCCTGACTGGGTTGATAACCAGGCAATGCTAGAGTACTAAGAACAATGTACTAATTTAGAACATCATAATAAGTCTAAAGTTATTAAGATTTGGGATTGCATTATTCAGTTTCACAGCATACAGATATCCCATTGGCTAAAATGGGTTGCGGAAACTCCTGTCCTGCGCTCAAAGTATCTCATCTGATTGGACGGGAGAGACGTGGCAGTGCTTTTATCGCGAGTCTGAGTGGCGTTTTCCAGCAGTCTGCCGTGGCTGAGAGCTTTGCTCATCGGTCAGCAGGCTGTGATTTCTGCCTAACGCAAACAGACGAACTTTTCCTTTCTCTCAAAGCTTGCTCTACTCAAGGCATCCAATACGTCAACATTCAAGTTTTTCCTTCATGTCTATAAGCTGCTATGGCTGACCCATTCGGGATTACTGGTATTATTGGCGTTGTGGTCCAAATCATCCACCTCAGCGTCCAGTTTGGTCTGAACTGGAATGATGCGCCGAAGGACGTCCAGACGTTGATTGAGGAACTTCAAAAGCTGATCGCTGTTTTGTCTGAAACGAATACAAACGTCATCAGTAACCCGGAATTCGTCGCTGCTGTTCAGGGCAAACATTCGACCGTACTATCGCAATTTCAAGGAACGGAAATATCAACACATCAGGAAGAGCTACAAAGTGTCCTCACAGACCTGATAGAGCGGAGCCAAGGCCACCGGATTGGGTGGAGACGAATTAAGGAAGCATTCCTCTCCCGGAAGACGCGAGAAACTGTGGAGAACCTACACCGGATGTGCGAATCCGTTAATAAGCTGGTCGCGATTGATAATCTAGCAATTACCGCAGCTACTCATCAGGAGGTCGAGAAAAGTAGAAAGGAGCAACAAGAAGTCCACAATATAGTCACTTATATACGCAACCGCCACGATAATCGGGAGACTTTCGAGGAACAGGATAGGATTCTCTCCTGGCTCACTCCTATCAACTACCTTGAACAGCAAAACGACTTCATCCGTCGGCGGCAGCCAGGGACTGGCAACTGGCTTCTGGCGACAACGAAATTTCAGGAATGGGTACAAGAAAAGCAGCAGACAATTTTCTGTCCCGGCATTCCTGGCGCCGGCAAGACGATTTTCACAGCGATCGTGATCGACGACCTTATCAACAAATTTCACAGCGACCTAACTATCGGCATTGCATATATCTATTGTAATTTCCGCCGAAAGGACGAACAGAAACTCGACAATTTACTTGCCTGCCTTATCAAACAATTCAGCGAGGTACTACCCGCTCTGCCGAAAGCTGTAAGGGAGCTTTACGAGCAGCACAGCACAAAGAGAACACGACCATCCACCGATGAACTCTTGAGAGTTCTACAGTCTGTCACTGCTTCTCACTCGAAAATCTTTATCGTCGTTGACGCTCTTGACGAGTGCCAAATATCGGACGGCTGTCGGAGACGATTAATCGAAGAATGTTTCAACCTGCAATCTTTGTATGGGGCGAACCTATTCATGACATCAAGATTTCTTCCTGAAATTACGGAAAATTTCGATAGGGCGTCTACATTCGAAATTCGAGCCAGCCCTAAGGACGTGCGGAAGTATTTAGCGGGGCAGATATTCCGGCTGCCTAGGTTTGTAAATCGGGATATATTTTTGCAGGAGGAAATTATAAGTGGAATTATTGCGGCCGTTGATGGAATGTAAGTAAGATCCCTAGCTAAATAAAGAAACACTTACTAATATTCTGTAGGTTTCTACTTGCCCAGCTTCACCTAGATTCGCTAATAGGCAAGATAACACGCAAGGCCGTTCGAGACGCTCTACAGAAGTTACCACGAGGCTCGGAGGCATACGACCATGCCTATAATGAAGCGATGAAGCGAATCGAAGGACAGGTTGCGGGTCAGGAAGAGTTAGCGAAGAAGGTCATATCATGGATCGTCTGCGCGAAGCGACCACTATCAACTCTAGAACTACAACATGCTCTAGGAGTAGAAGTCGGCAAATTAGAATTCGATGAGGATAACCTTCCGCAAATCGAAGATATGGTTTCGGTCTGTGCAGGATTAGTAACCATCGACGACGAGAGCGGTATTATCCGATTAGTCCACTATACTACGCAGGAGTATTTCCAACGAACGCAAGCACGATGGTTCCCTAAAGCCGAGGTCGATATCACAGCAATCTGCGTTGCTTATCTCTTATTCCATAAATTCGAGGCTGGACCTTGCCAGACAGACGATGAGCTTGAGGAGCAGTTGCGGTTAAATCCGCTCTACGACTACGCGGCCCATAACTGGGGGTGCCATGCTTACAAGTCTTTAGATCCTAGCCAACGTACTAGAGCCTCTCTCGAAAACGAGGATAAAGTTGAGTTTCAAGAGAGCTTCGAGGCGGTGAAAAAAGCAGTAATTAGCTTCCTAGAAAAGGAAGGAAATATCGAAACGGCAACCCAAGCATTACTAGCAGCGAAGCAATGGGCCGGGCATTCAAATTATAGCCAAGAATTTCCGAGGCAGATTACAGCACTTCATATAATAGCGTATTTCGGAGTGGGAGAAGTAGCCAAAACTCTTCTTAACAAGAACGCTGCCATCGAGTCGAAGGATAATTATGGCCAGACACCGCTTAGCTATGCTGCCGAGAACGGCCATGAAGCCATGGTTAAGCTGCTTCTCGACAAGGGCGCCGACATTGAGTCGCAGAGTAAAGGGGGCCAGACGCCGCTTAGCTATGCTGCCCTAAACGGTCATGAAGCCGTCGTCAAGCTGCTTCTCGCTAAGAGCGCCTTCATCGAATCGAAGGATAATCACGGCCAGACGCCGCTTAGCCATGCTGTCGAGAACGGCAATAGAGCCATCGTTAAGTTGCTTCTCGACAAGGGCGCCGCAATCGAGTCGAAGGATAAAGCAAGCCGGACGCCGCTTAGCTGGGCCGCCCGGAACGGTCGTGAAGCCATCGTTAAGCTACTTCTCGACAAGGGCGCCGCCATCGAGTCGAAGGATAATTATAGCCGGACGCCGCTCGGCTGGGTCGCCCAGAACGGTCATGAAACCATCGTCAAGCTGCTTCTCGACAAGGGCGCCACAATCGAGTCGAAGGATAAAGCGAGCCGGACGCCGCTTAGCTATGCCGCCCGGTACGGCCATGAAGCCATCGTCAAGCTGCTTCTCGCCAATGGCGCCAACATCGACTCGAAGGATAATTATGGCCAGACACCGCTTGGCTATGCTGCCGGGAACGGCCATGAAGCCATCATTAAGTTGCTTCTCGCCAAGAGTGCCGATATCGAATCGAAGGATAATTATGGCCAGACGCCGCTTAGCTATGCTGCTGAGAGCGGCTATAAAGCCATCGTCAAGCTGCTTCTCGACAAGGGCGCCGTCACCGAGTCGAGAGATAAAGGGGGCTGGACGCCACTTAGCCACGCAGCAAGAAGGGGCCATAGGAGCACTGTGGAATTACTTCTCGCAACCGACAGTGTTACTCAGGAATCCAAAGACCATCATGAAGGAATGATACTATTATGGGCAGCCGAAAACGGCCATGAAGCCATTGTCCAGAAGCTTCTCGACAAAGGCGCCGCAATCGAGTCGAAGGATAACAGGGGCCAGATACCGCTTAGCTACGCTGCCCGGAACGGTCATGAAACCATCGTCAAGCTGCTTCTCGACAAGGGCGCCGCCATCGAGTCGAAGAGTAACCGGGGCCAGACGCCGCTTAGCTGGGCCACCCTGAACGGTCGTGAAGCCATCGTCAAGCTGCTTCTCGACAAGGGCGCTGCTATTGAGTCGAAGGATAAAGCGAGCCGGACGCCGCTTAGCTATGCCGCCCGGTACGGCCATGAATCCATCATCAAGCTGCTTCTCGACAAGGGCGCCGACATCGACTCGAAGGATAATCACGGCCAGACGCCGCTTAGCTATTCTACCTGGTATGGCCATGAATCTATCGTCAAGCTGCTTCTTAATCAGGGCGTCAACATTGAGTCGAAGGATGAAGGTGGCCAGACACCGCTTAGCTGTGCCGCCCGGTACGGCCATGAAGCCATCGTTAAGCTGCTTCTTACCAAGGGCGCCGACATTGAGTCGAAGGATAAATGGGGCCAGACGCCACTTAGCTATGCCGCCCAGTACGGTTGTGAAGTCATTGTCAAGCTGCTTCTTACCAAGGGCGCCGACATCGAATCGAAGGATAATTATGGCCAGACGTCGATTAGTTACGCCGCGGGGAACGGCTATGAAGCCGTTGTACAGCCGCTTCTTTCTACGGGCAAGGTCGATGCCGACTCGAAGGATGAGGCCGGTGGGACGCCGCTTAGCTGGGCCAGCAAGAGCGGCCATGAACTTGTGGTGAAGCTACTTCTTGCTACAGGCAAGGTCGATGCCGATTCGAAGGATAATGTCGGTCGCACGCCGCTTAGCTATGCCGCCTATAACGGCTATGTACCCGTGGTAAAGCTACTTCTTGCTACGGGTAAGGCCGATGCCGACTCGAAGGATAGGTATGGTCAGACGCCGCTTACCCTTGCCGTCGAGCGCGGCCATGGACCGGTGGTCAAGCTACTTACCAGCTGCACAAATCCAAATCAAGTAGATAGCATCGGTAGGACAGCACTTTTGTTTGCAGCTAGAAGTGGACGAAGGAGTATTGTAGAATTCCTTCTCGCAACTACAACCCTTAACCCCCACGGAAAGGACTACTACGGCCTAGTTCCACTTTCCATAGCCGCAGCACACGGCCACATCGAGGTTGTGAAGCTGCTGCTCGGTACCGGTCAGGTCGACTTCAATACTCGAGATTCTTTTGGACGGACTCTGTTATGGTGGGCTGAGAAGAGTGGCAATGCGGATATGACGCAACTTTTGCTAAATACAGCAAAACAGCGAGGAAAAACAATGCCCGAACCCTACATACCAGGGGTGTCGGCCCTCAAATTTATGGATAGGCATTTAGCGTCAACCGATAATACGTCCCGATGGTGCGATGTCTGCACGTTGGATATTGCAGAGGGGAATGCCTACCACAAATGTAAAGTCTGCAATGGTGGGGACTTCGATATATGCTCTGAATGTTTTAAGGTGGGAGCGTACTGTTTGGGAGAGTATCACGTGTTAATGGAAGAACAAGGCTAAGAATTTAGATCGTTCGAATTATCTTAGCCCTCTTTCTCTTCTATTTGCAAAAGAGGAGCTTGAGGAAGTGTTTCCTTTGGACCGCCGGGAACGACCATGTAGCAGTCGTCCAGCAGCTTCTCGCTAAGGGCGCCGACATCGAGTCGATGGATATACGGCCACTGGACGCCGCTTAGCTATGCCGCCGCCAACGGTCATGCAGCCATTATCCAGCCATTGCAGGCAAACCCAGACGCATAGGGATGGAGAAATTTTGTATCTATCTCCTCTCGCTCCTTTCTATTTCATCTATTTGCAAAGCAAGGGCCCGGGGGACGCGGTTTTTATCTATTCCCAAGTTTTGTCTCGGAATTTTTGAATTCATCTAGGATATTCGATGACTTACAGCCACGCCAACAAGAAACGGATCACCCCGCATTAAGCCGACATTTCTAAGTTTCCAACACGATCACCAATAGGATAAATTAATCGTTTTCTTTACTAAAATACTAGGCAGAAGAATAAGAATTATATAATTTAATAGCTAAAGGAAAGGGCATATTTTTCATATATTTTCCCTTACCGTCAATAGCGAATATACCAACCACGAGCCCCACGAAGGTCTTATAGCCGCTTCGGCATACTACGTACATAATTAAAAAAGACCCCTATCCGAATTTCGTCCTAAAGAGCAAAAGCATAAACTTCTAGCAAATTTGCAGAAGCCTCGTTATTCTTCATAAACTTAAGCTCCGGATGCTGCTTTTTAAGTGCCTTTTTAAGTACTTCCCAGCAGTTTTCGATTGGGTTTAGGTCGGG
>Ga0247774_1000576_pt1 | contig 18190 bp, 24 predicted proteins | sample UWRJL001104B6_FD_179933 | JGI IMG/M metagenome (GOLD analysis project Ga0247774, IMG submission 179933) | Plant litter microbial communities from Arlington Agricultural Research Station in Wisconsin, United States - UWRJ-L001-104B-6 | ecosystem: Environmental > Terrestrial > Plant litter >... | reverse complement strand
GGGTCATGACGGTGCCGCATGTCGAGTAAAGATCGGTGCGGAAGTTGGGTGTGTTACCGAGGAATGCTCCGGGCGTGGTGGCATTGGGGTTGAAGGCGTCCATCTTGCCACACAGTGTCTTGAACTCGGCGAGCGTGATGTCCGAAGTGCAGCATTTGGCTATGGCCGGCTTCCCATCGGCCGCGGGCGTGAAAGGCGTGGTGCATTTCGCGTTCAGGGTCGTGTTGACGATGTTGGTGGACGTGTGAAGGTCGCACTGGTCGTGCCTGCACACGAGCTTCTTGTCCTTGGTGAAAGTGACGTCGCACTCGAGGATTGCCGCTCCCATGCGGGCGCCGGCCAGGTTGGACTCGACCGAATGCTCGGGGAACTGCAGGGTGCCGCCGCCACGATGGCCAATGGAGAACTTGGACGGCTTAAACGTCATCTCGGAGCACGACGCGAGCTTCTCCTTGAGCCGGCCCTCGTCCATGTTATTGACCAGGAAGTACGGACGAGGGCCGAGCTGGATCGACTTGAAAGCGTGCTGCCGAGGGCAATCAGCGCCAGTGCATCCGTAGTCGTCGCCATTAGGGAGGGATACGGCAACCGTGCCAGCCGTCGCGACGGCGAGGAGGATGCTGGGCTTGAGCATAGTGGTGTGTGAAGTGGGACGTGTGGCGATAGAAGCCTAACCACGCCAGAAACAGTCGCAGAGTGACCGGCGCGAACATCCCGAGTTTTTACGGGAAAAGATTCCTTATCAATATTGTCGATTCGGCGTCGGTGTCGGCCTGCAATTGAAATGCTGAGCTCCGACGTCACCAAGTGCTATACAACTACAGATCAAGCTATTTAGAGGCTTCGGTCAAGCATGCAGCAAGGAATCCAAGGCACTGCAACGGCATGTGGAACTTTTCAGTGTAAAAATCCTTCACGTGGTAAAATAATTGGCGACGGTTGTGCCCCGTGAGACGAGAGTTGCCGCTCCGGCCCGTCGAGGTAAGCAATGTTGCATTGGATTCGAGATGGGCCTGAGGAACTGTGAGGGGGGTTTGCATGTTGCTGGTGCAGCAAAACAAGCTCGTGGCCTGTTCGCGTTGCTCAAGCTCGCAGCGCTACGAAGATCCGCCCCGTTGTCGAGGAACTTCGGTCGTGGCGAGGGAGCAAGATGGACGTTGAAGGCGGTAGTGTGCCAGAGCCGCCTAGCGCTGACGAGAATGGCCGAGCTATTCCGTGTATCGTTGCCTCGTAGTTAATTCGGCGCCAAACATTTGTCGCAAGCAGTCGTTGGCCGCGTACCTAAGCCGAAGCTGCGAGACGTAGGCGGAGCCCCCACCCCCACGCACAAAGATCCATATGGGGTTTCTGAAGTCTGACGAATCAACATCGATCCGCCGGGGATGCAGAGAGAGGAAAGCTACCTTTGAAGAGTGTCAAGAGGAAGCTATTCCCGGTGCCAAGCAGCTTCATTTTAGATGCTTATTCATAGGTTTAGATTCAGGCGAAGAGTCGTATAGCATACGAATACATGCAGACATTATTCCTGAAATCAAGCACCCGCCATTCCCACCACCGGTCCGATCATTACTGGCGACTTCTCCCTAGCAAAACGCCGCGAACAAGACTTATAGAAATAAGGGAAAGAGGTGGAACCAAACCGCGATAGCCTGTTCCCAACAATAAATGTACAATTTACCGAAACAAGGGTATTAGCGCTCTCTGCGTTCCTTTCCTTTCTTCCATCTCCAAGCGTTAGCGAGGCGACACACGCCTCTGCCCAACGTAGCAGCTTCAGTTCTGCGTCCGGCTTCGACCTGCCTGTGCTAGATGGGCTGGATGTGCTGGGTGCAGCGACCACGGTAGTAGCTGTAGAATATCTCTCTAAACACTAGGATACGGCTGCGTGGCCGGTTTGTGGGTGGTTATGCCTGCAGATCCGCTGCGGTTCCTTTTGAAGTCGAGGCCAAAGAGGACAGAGAGGCCCGTAAATCCAGCCCAAATGAAAAATCCGAACGCAACAAAGGCCTGGAATGCACCGCACCAGCTGTTGCTGCTGCAGCCTCTCGGTGTGCCAAGGTATACCGCTGCCGCAATGGACCCGGCAAACCAAAAGATAGTAGTGACGACAGCCAGCCCAAGTACGACGAGAATGTGGTACAGCCTCGGGAAGAACTTGGGCGCGAGGACTAGGTACGCGAGCACGAGGAGCGACCAGACCGAGTTGAATACCATAAAGCTAACTTCGCTAGCGGCATGGCCGGAGAAATAACCATGGGCCACTATGAACACAGAATTAGTTTGCTGTTTCGAGCCTTCATTGCGAGCATTAAGCATCTTGGATGAATCTTTGTCCTTGCCTGGGGGCGTCGACCCTGGCAAGCTATCGCGCTCGACGGCGTGGTGTGGGGCAGTGGGGTATGAAATGACGTCCGTCGCAGGAAATGCGAAAAAAAGAGTGCAAGAGCTTACCATATGCCGTCAAGCCCAACTCAAGGACGCAGAGAACCGCAAGGGTAATGATAATTATCGTTACTAGATCGAACGCCATTCTGCTTGTTTCTCTCTCTCGTATTCTCGTATATCGCGGTTGGCTTCGGCGTTCTTGTCTCGTTCCTTCCAGTGGATTTTCTCGGAGGCGATAATGCGACGTCAAAGAGATATGGGTTGGGGAGAGAATTGCAAACTTGGACGGCCTACGAAGTAGAGGCGGAGGCGCCTGAAGAGCAGCTATTCATATATAGTTTTGTGGACCTCGAGATCGCCAGGCGCATCAAGCCGCAAGTAATTACGGAATATTCTGGTTTGGTGGGGATATAGCACGGAATTCCTCTGTACAAAGCATGACAATGTGACCAGCGGCACAACGTCATCTGGCTCCCAAAGAGTAAAATGCTCAGCGTCTGGACCCGACTCCGGAGAAACCTTGCTGCAGCTGCCGGAGACCTGGTCCCTGCCACCAGCTATCACACCATTCTACTTGATACCTGACATGTTTAGCACTCGTGCGTGCCATGGCCTATCAAGCCGACGCTGGTCCTTCAATGCTAAGCCTATCCACATCCGGCGCTCGTCCATCTTCACCGCGGAGGCCGTACTAAGCAGCCAGCGAAGCCTCCTCTTCAACATCTGGCCCAAAGTCTTCGCAAGAGTACTCGGCAGGATTAGCGAATACAAAATCATGCAATTGCAGGGTTTGACTCAAACTGGTTTACTTGCCGCCAAAGTCTGGGATTTTGAAAGGGAGGGCGGCGAGATGTGCTGTGGTGCATGATTCACATCCCTCCAGTCTTCCCATTGGCGGTAGTAGTGCCAGTCCCAGCGTGTCAGCATCCGGTGTCTCCCTCCCATGGATATTCTCGTCGTGATTTATTTTAGTCAGGCCAGCGTTCAGCACCAGAATAACTTTCCGTCGCCTGCAATAGCGTCCGGTACGAATGCTTCCCATCCGAGCATCGGATCATGGCCCTCCCCTACCACTCTTGTTGCTTGGTAGTAGTTTCTTCTCTTGGTTCTGCTCGACAAATTCAATTCTGAGTCCTTAAGCACGGATCCGTACGAATACTTCGGCATCTCTAGATTCATCAAACAGGAGTCGCATGTCGTCCCAAGCTCAGCCGCGTGCGAGTAATTCGCCTGGCAAGCACCACTACTGCATCTCATCCGAAATCTGTGCGCGCCACCCCGACCGCCATGCACAGCGCCATGCTTGAGGCTAGAACCGTTAAAATGGCTGAACAAGAAGCCTCGAGTCCATCAGCTGAAAACATGCCAGCAGCCCTAACCCTGGACTGGAGTCCATTCGTGCCACAAGCCAGTGTTCAGGGAGGACGATAGCAAACATCCCAACGAGGACTGAACAGGGAGGCTAACAAACAGTGAATTCAGGGAAGTCCAAATGAGTTCGGGCTGACCGAAGTGGCCCACGTTGAAGCAAGATAGGACATCATCGAATATATCCAACTATTTCAAGTACTACTGCAACACTGATGAATGTCAATCAACATGGCAAGCAAGGTGCCTAATTCGGCCTGACCTAGCCATCGAAACACGACAAGGACGCTCCAAATTTCGTAGTGTCCTGGAAGCAAACACGATCCAGTTTGCCATGATTAAAGAAGGATGCAGTAGGCTGCATCAGCCCAACAACTGCGGGGTAACCGCCCAGCTGCTGCAGTTGCCCCGCCATGGATGTTTCCTTCCAACCCCGCGCATCATGTCACCAGCCAACAGAAGCCGCTCAGCTCCTCGCTAAAAACAAGCAGCCCACTCAAAAGCTGGCTACGCCCTCTGACACGAGCGATATCCTGCGGCAAATCCTTCACGACACTCTCCAACATCTTTCCCAAATTCCTACAAGACCGTCGAACACGGCCAAAATACTGAAACGCAGCACCGTACGTTCGTGCGACGTCATGGCAGACCCTTCTATTATTGACGGTGACGGAAGGGATCTCTTGGATATACAGTCGCTGACTTGAAGTATTGGAAGTAACAGGATCCCGCACCCGGTTTCCATTTACAAACATCGACACCATGGCCGACGAGCAGAAGCCTTCCGAGAAGATTGTCGACGACTCACCCATCTCTCCTGTTCGTCCTTATAACAGTGAACGCCGAAACTCTCTCGAAAACCACCTTAAGCATCGCCCTGATCGTGCCGAGCTTATCGACAGTATGTCTTCCTCTCGTCTGAACTTGGTCTCGTCCCATGTGGCTTGGCAGCTAACGGTGGCCTCGTGTTACTATCAGGAAACATCCTGCCAGCATCCAACGCTGCCCCGGCCATCCAAGCGCAGCAGAAGGAGGTAGGATTGCCCGCTCTCCCTGTCTTCAATGCACCAACTGACAGGCTCTACCGCAGCTTGAGAAGCACATGAAGGCCGATACGCTCAACGACAAAATCTCCCACCGACCGTCTCCCGAGAAGCTCATCAAGGAAGGCGTCCTTCACGACGATCCGCGAACCGCCGAAGAAAAGTACGAGGAAGCGATTGAAGATGAATATGCCAAGCGCGAGGGTGGAGCTTAAGCACTCAGTGCGGCAAGTGGTAGTTAGTCACTCTCTAGGCGAGGAGGGGAAACATCAAGATAAACTTTGGCTCGAGGCACGTCAAAGCTGCAGGGGTGACGACGGGAATTCTGGCCTCGCGAAGGCAGAATGATGGGCTATTGCTATTCCTGGACAATTTGATTTGGGCATATACTATGCTAGTATGTCTACATGTTGAAGGCAGTCCATGGCCTGGAAAATGGTCATCCTGTACTCCCTGCTCTCCTCCTGTCCTCCAGTCCTCCTGTCCCCGTTGCCGGGCTCTACATCTTGTGATGATTCTGCTTCTGGTACAATGCAATGCCTTTCAAAGCCGCCCGCCAAAAAGAATAACCCTAACTCCAAAGCATCGGTGGTATTACATGGAGAATATCATTCTCAACGTCTCGCATAGGAACCCTTGTACTGAGGAGTCGGCGCGTTGGGATCGTGGATGCCCTTGCGGTGCTGGTGGAGAACAACGCCCTGGCTGACGGAAGTGTACCCGCGGTGCTTGTCTGGGTAAGTGTTAGCTGCCATTGCGTCATTGAAGAAGCTGCGACCAGGACGAAGAGACATACCGGCACCATGTTCGCGGCGCTGGCTGGGAATGGTGGAACGAGAGCTGGCTCGAGAATCCACGCTGAAGACTGGAGAGGACGTGCGAGTGGTTGAGCCCGATGAGGACGAAGGGGCAGTTTGATGAATCACGGTCGAAGGCATAGCTCTGATGTTCTTGACTGGAGCAGGAATAGGTGACTTGGAATACTGTAGTAGAAGCGTAATATTTGTAGATTGACGATGCTAATGGAACAAGGTTGCAGACTTGCACGCCATCTCGTCGGGGAATTCCATATCTTTAAATATACAGACTCGAAACTCCCTGCCTGCTTTTTGTCCGTGTGTCCGAGGTAGCGATCTTCGACCCCCCCATACCGAACGAGACGCTACCGGAAGCCCTCTGAGTGAGGCAGAGTACAAAGTCGAATAACGCGCTCGGTCGGGAGGGCTGGATCCGTGAATGGCGTCTCGTTGCCTAAGGTATGTGGATCCAAGCACCAGCCAACTTAAGGCATCCATGGCCCCCAACTGCAAAAAGTAGGAAACGAGCAGGTTGCGGTTGCGGCCTAAGGGGCAATGACTCACAAGTTCACATGTTTTCCAATTTTGTTGTCGTTTATGAGAATTAACATCGTCCTGGATCCAGGATGCGTGGATTCCAGCTTGTGTGAGATATGAAGGGAATTGGAGATGTTGTCGGCCGCCATCCAATCAAAGTCTCCCCGCCGTTTTGCGCGCCTTGCAATTGTATTTGAAAGGACCCTGCAGCTAGTGGTAAAGGACCTCTTAAATTCCTTCACGCCCTTGCAAGTTACAAACCAGTCCGTCACCTTTGTCCGATCTTGATCTGATGGTCCCAATTTTTTTGTTCGACGCCCTAAAGGATGCCGTAAAGCCCGAATGCCAGTTTCGAGGTCGTGCTCGATTGAAGCTGCCTTGGGAGCAATTGAGGACAGCGATTGAGGCTTTGCAGGTTGCGGTGGCGACTTTTCAATCGCACCACCAGTTTTGTTTGGTTCTCAGCTATTCAATCAATCGCCACTGGCCTCCGCCTCTCTGCCTCTTTTCTGCCCCCCAAGCGCCAGGTGACCCAGGCTTCCATCCTGAGGCCGGAAGTAGAAAAATTCAACCGACCCAAGCACCGTTTGTTGCTTATTAGGTAGCTGCCAGGCCGCCTTTAATTTGAACCTTGAAGTTTGTTGCCGTGACCGAGCCTCACCGACCCCATGACGATGACGACTCCTCCTCCCAATGCCCAACTAGCCTCAGCGCATGGCCGAAGTAATAGCCAACCATTTTGAGATGGCACCCGACGTTATCGATATCGTTTCCTCGGTCTCAGATTGCATCGGGGTTGCAGCACGCCATGCATCAGTGACACCACTGGTTCTACCTTTACCAATGTCTCTTAAATTGTACCTTGCCTTAGTTTTGCAGGAGTTCATGTTTCTGCCCAACCGGATAACAATCTCATTGACTTCCGCATGGCCTTGCAACCTTGTTCCTTCAGTATGCGGTGACGCTTTCTTCGCGTTACGTCCTCGTGGCAGACTTTCTCTCACAAATTCTATTCACTACGGATAACAAGGCCAAAATCTCAAGAGGGCTAAGGAGCGAGTAGTGTGTCGCTAGATCGCTTTCGTAGCTGCTTTATCATCCCGTGACTCTCACCCTACCGGTGCCAGGACGACCTTCAGTATTCTAGGAATTGGACTGTGCTGCCAGTCTACGATTTTCCAGCCAGTTTATTGGGGGTCGGGCAGCAGCCCAGAACTCAGCCACAGTCAACCTTGTATGCTGGGAGACAAAGCCGCCGAATTAGCAGCCTCATCAGTTGATCGACAGCAAGGAAATCCCTCCTCCATTAAGTTTTGAAGCCCTAGCTTGAGATGGACGCAGATCGACAGTCAGGTGCTTGTCTTCGTGGTTTCGTGTGGAATGTAGTATCACTAACATCCGATTTATACCGAAGCGCGATGCCCGAATACAGGGCGAGCGGGGGCAACAACAGAGCAGATGAGGCGAGCGAGCTTGCGCCGTCCTCGGGCACATCCGGGCCTCTATCCTAGATTTCGAGGATAGGTACGATGCTTCAAAGGTGGCCGCCGAGTCGCCAGCGTATGTACAACAATGGGCAAGCTCTCCACAAGGTTCTGGATGGATCTTCATAGATCTGCGTCAAGCCGTCTGGCGCTGTAGCAGTCAGCACCACGCGATTTTTGACCATTTGCATGCCTCGTTTTGCACCGATGAGATCATGGCACCGGAGAAGCGCAACCCAACAGCCCCCCCGCCAATGAAGAATTGACCAATCACCTTCCTCGTGTCCTGCACTACACCAACCAGGATTCGACCTACCACAGTGTCAATGCACGGCATCCTCCCAGCAACGGCAAAACGTGTCCACAGCCTTCCTTTGTATCTCTGTGCTCCGTTCGATGTCAGTCCAGCTCCACAGCTTGGAAAACTGTAAACTCGTGACACATCAATATTTCCCACAACATCACTTGACTCTTTTTGCACGCGCCTCGTCACCATGAAGCTCTTCCTTTCCATTGCTGCCCTGGCCATGGGCCTTGCCGTGGCTGACGAGATAAAGATTGACGTCACTCGGGCGGTCGACTGCGATAGGAAATCCAAAAGCGGCGACAAAATAGAGGTCCACTACCGAGGAACTCTGGCATCCGATGGCAAGGAATTTGATGCTAGTACGAACTCCTCCGATATTTCTTCCGGGTCCTTCGTTTTCGACCAGTCGCGTTGAGTTGCCAAGGACAAGCTGACTTGACGGATCACAGGCTACAACCGCGGAACTCCGTTCAGCTTCAAGCTTGGCGGCGGCCAGGTCATCAAAGGGTTCGGTCCACCACGTGGCTGGCAGATGCATCATAGAGAATTGACTGACCGATAGCTGGCAGATGGGATCAAGGTCTCCTGGACATGTGCATCGGCGAGAAGCGGACCTTAACCATCCCCCCCGAGTATGGCTATGGCCAGCGGAGCATGGGTCCTATCCCCGCCGGGTCGACTCTAGGTACGAGCAGGGGAAACCCAGGAAGCCCGTCCCTTCCGACGCAATCAAGCTAACCTCGAACTCCTTGAGCAGTCTTCGAAACCGAACTCATGGGCATTGACGGCGTGCCCAAACCCGAAAAGATTGTCGAAAAGGCCAAGGAGGGAGCCTCGGATGCAGCCAGCGAAGTATCCGAAGCGGCAGAGAAAGCCACCGAGACTGCCGAAGGAAAGGCAGGCGAAAAGGTAGCCAGCATTGTTAGCGAGGCAACTGAGGCGGTGAAGACCATTATGGTGGACACTGACGACACACAGGAGCACAACGAGCTTTGAAGCATCCGTCTTCATGAAGTTTTGGCCAGTGGCCGCATGTTGAAGGTAAACGAGAGTCGTCTGCGTAGTCGGAGAATCGGGGAAGAACAGGGGCAGAACAAGAGCAGAGTCGGCAGAATCACCAGGCGGTTTGCTATCGGGGGTCGACGAATCAATACCTGAACATATATCTCAACATCGAGTGTTTCATCGTGCGGTCCCGCAGCGACGCTACTTGGCTGTCAATCTTCGTAGATGCGCAGTCCGTTGTTGGCATCTCGCAATTGGCTGCCGCAATTGAAGTTGATGATTTGATACAATGTACATGTTGGTGTGTCCCGTCGTCGTCACTGTCCAACACACCGTCTTCGAGGAGCACTCCATAGCCACTAGGCCGCCGAGGACGAGCCTCACCCCGACAACAGATCCTCGGGGCAAATACGACGTCGCATCAAATTGACGACGTTTGCGTAAAGGTATCTTTACCTGCATCATCTAAACTTGACGAAACTATTTATACATATTTCAACCACGTTTTAGACTAGCCAAAACGCAGCTTCTTTTGCCTCGGATCTATGCTTGGCGGCCTACCCCTCCTCTTTTCCGGCCGCGTCTTCTTCTCGGGCGACTGACGTGATTCCTCACTGCGTGCAGCTGGAATAAGAACTTGCTCGCCCTGGACGGCATCCCTGATTGTCTCTCGCGAGAGACAGGCATCAATATGCTCATTGAATGACCTTTCCTCGGCCGTCTGGGGCCGCCTACATATCGGACAATCCCAGAGCTCCTCTTCCTCCTTCTCCTTGGCCGGATTAGAAACGCGTTCTTTCCCGTGGCGTCGAAATCCGTCATTCGCCTCTACCACCTCATCGGCCTCTAGCGCCGGCACACCGTCCTCAGCTAGATCCCACCCATCCATAGCGTCCAGATCCGCCTCAAAGAGGCCATCCGGAAGCTTCTCCCAGCCGTCCTCGTCGACTTCGACCTGACGCCGAGCCGTTACATCACCAGCTGCCGACGGGCTCCTCTGAGAGCGGAAGCCGAAGAAAGCCATGGTGTCGGGTTTTTTGGTGCTGACAAGGTGGGTGCATCGCAGACCCATCAAGCGAAGCCTAAGGCCGCCCCTCTCCTGCTCCAGCTTGGCCAACATGGGCAGGGCGAAGCGATACAGGTCATCCGCCTTCGCCACCAGCTTGGGTGTCACCACCTGCCTGGTAAAGACTTCAAAAGTATGCAGCTTCACTTTGAGGACTAATGTACGCCCCTTGACCTCGGCTTTCTTCAGATCCTGCTCCAGCTCTTCGGCCGTCTTTCGTAGCTTCGCCCGCAGGAGGGTCGCATCCGACATTTCGCTAAAGGTACTCTCGGTCCCTACGCTCTTGCGCCCGTATTCCTCGGCGGGCTTGATGTCTGTGCTACCGAGGCCGAGGTAGCAGTGCAGCAGAAAATCGTACGCCTTCTCTCCAAACAACGGAAGGAGGTACTGGCGCTCGGTGAAGATGTCCCCGCATGTTTGGATGCCGACTGCAGCTAGCTCCCGTTCAAATACACGGCCGACACCATTGACCTTTCGAACAGGCAGGTCCCTCATGAAGCGCAGAATCTCAGCGCGATCGTTGGGCACGACATATTGGCCGTTGGGCTTGTTCATGTTGGAGCAAATCTTGGCCACCCTCGCATTTGGGCCGATTCCAGCTGACACGGTAATCTTCGTTTTCTCGTGTATTTCCCGGCGCATTTGCTCCACGGCATCGGCAGGACTGATATCTTTCTCCGTGCAAAACTCGGTGATGTTGAGGTATGCCTCATCGCAGCTCGCACTTTGGAATCGCGCATCGTATTCGGCCAGGACTTCACGCACTTCGGCCGCCTTTGCGTTGTACTTTGCAAAGTTGTTTCGGAGCAGCACCAGCTGTGGGCATAGCCTCTTGGCAACAAATCCCGCCATTCCGGACCGGCATCCAAATTTTCGCGCGTGGTAGTTGCATGTTGTGAGAACTCCGCCGCCCTGGCCGGGGTCGCTCCAGTCAGCGTCCAACCAAGACCCAAGAGATACAGGTGCACGACAGCAGGTTAGCCGGCCAAACTCACCACAGCGAAAGGGATGTCCTTCAGCTCCGGCCGATCCAGCTGCTCCACGGCAGCATAAAACGCATCGCAATCGACATGCACAATGTATTGCGACAAATCCCTCCCCATCTCCAACTCCTGTAGGACGTTATCGGCATCGCGGAGAGACCGGCGTAGTTCCTGCTCGCCCAGGTTCCGTTTCCTGTCGAGGATCTGGTCAATCTTTCTAGAGAGGGCCTTGTCACGCTCCTCCTCATGGTTGAAGAACTTGGACCCTTTGGAGGCATTGTAGATGACCTCGGAAACCTAATCAGCACCTAGTTGTCAGACCTCAGTCGAGAAAATCGGAAAGACATCATGCGCTTGGCCAAAACTGCATCTTACGGTTTCGTTTGGACGATGCTGACCTTTGTTTGATCAACCGACTCCTGCCCTGCCTTTGTCAGGCTCGGGCCGAGGAGCTGGTATTTGAGCGTGTCATGCTCCTTCTGAGCATCGGGTTCTTGGGAATCGTAGTTGGTCATCGGGGGCAGACATTGTCATCAAGGCCAGGTACCAATCGACAGAAGGGTCAACAGCTTGATGTTGACTTCGTTTCCGGCGCTGGCGCAATGGCTTGATGGTGAACGCGAGCGGATGCGGGGTCTTTTAGGCATTCCAAGTTCGCGACGCGTCATCACGTGATCTCTTCTTTTGAATCGGATACTACCATAGGAGGTTGCTGCCGAGTGGAGTGTTCAGCTGCTCCTTCCATCCCGATAACGCAACCACCACCAACACTGTGTATAACACGTACTACGGTACTAAATTAAGTGCCGGATGTGCGACACAAAAGATTGAGGGAGCTATCTCACAACCTCGTCGACGGACAGAACGCACAACAGAGCACTCGATTCAGACGACGCGTCACATGAGGAAACCCCCACGCTGCAGCACTTAGATACTCTTCTATTCAACTTTCCATCGTACTACGAGCCTTCATGAAGAACAGCGTTCGTGGCAAGATGGACTGTTAATGTTCTTGGCATCGCTGTTCAGGTACGGCGCGAGGTGGCTTCCTCCACATCTGCATTTGATTGACTGGACAAAATTCCGGGCATTTAGTTCGGCTCCGGCCCCGCTGGTGTGGGTGTTGTCGTTGGGGTAGAAGGTCTTGGCTTGTGTCGGCCCCATGGCCTGGAAAGCGAGGACGGAATATTGTGTGTGGTTCAGATATTCCACGTGCTCGGCCTGGGCAACCTCATCCGCGTAGACGGCAAAGGGCCAGTCTGATCGAAGCTTGTTTCCTGACCAGTAGTTCCTAGTCACCATGCCGGAGATGATGGGAACAGCCGACTTGGCTCGCACGGCGTCAATCATTTCTCGCAGATACCAGCCAAAGGTGTGCACCGTCTCTCGGCCTGCGTCTGTTGTTACGGTGATGGTCTCGTCGCCGATGCCCGGGAGTGTGGCCCTGTTGCCGTTGCTGTCAGTCATGCGTGCATCGCCGTCGTCGTTGTGGCCCATCTCGATGACCACAAAATCGCCAGCGTTTGTCTGGCGAAGAAGCGCATCCCAAAGCCCTTCTCGAATGAAAGACCGAGTTGAACGGCCGTTTCTAGCCAGGTTCACAACTGGCAGTGTCATGTATTCGCCCACATAGTAGCCCCATCTTGCTCATCCTTAGCGACCGGCGTTGAGATGAAGAAAAGGAGCTGTCACTTACCCCTGGAGGACCGAAGTGTCGTCATAATTGGCAGTGGTGCTGTCCGAGCAGATGAGCAACTTTGGGGCTGCCAGAACGGCTCCCAGAACGGCTCCCAGCATGCCAAAGGTCGAATAGGCGGCGATGGACTTCATCTTGATGATGTGTCAAGGACTCCCTTTACGGCGGCCGAGCACGAATCGGGACATCTCGTCTTTTTCTATTATCGGTATCCCATTCTACCTCAGCGGAGAGCATAGAGCCCAAGTTTAAAGATAAAGTCCATATGCATGGTCCATGATACAGCATGCAAACACGGACGTCAAGTGAGGTTTTAATTTTGCCGGCTGGTTTGGCGGCTATCATCAGACTTGCGACGGATTGGAATAAAGCCACCAATTATGCTCCTACTCCGCACATAGAACCATTTTGGCACCCCACTGTGCCTGCCAAGCCAGCCGAGTTCCATCCAGCTCATGGTTTCTGGCGAGCTTGTTCAATTGGAATGTTAGGGTTGGGGTTGAACCACCGTCTTCCAAGACGGGCTCGAAATCTCCATCGAGGCTGCGAACTCTTCCTCCCCAATGTCAGCCTTGGTCCCTTCAGACTATCTATTCGCCTGGCCCAGAGTCTGACTCCCAAAATGTGGCCGTTTAGTTGTGTCACGTTTTTATTTGTCATGCTCCTGCTCTGCACCAGGGCGTCTCCTGCCCTCGATACAAAGATCATGATGATCATGAACCATCTAACCATGAACCAATCACGAGCTAGGAAGGAATTCTTTTCAGACCATCACCTCCCCATTGGGGGTCGAAGCCGTGAGGGGCGCAATAAGCAAACTCTGCGCCACTACTATGCAACTATGCAGGCACAAGACTCGTCGAGGCAGGTGAGAACGTGAGCGATGCGCGGCCCTTTGTGATTGGCAGGACTGCCAGTCACTTACACGACGACCATTCCTGACAGGAGCTGCCGCGGCCGAAGTCATTCATGTCACCCGATAGTGGGAAGAAAAGTTAGCCAGCCCACAGACATCGAACAAGTATTAAAGGAAAGCTCTCGGCTCCCAAGTGTGAGCTTTTGCTTTGCCCCCCGGCACCAGTATAACCATCAAGGGTATTCAATCCACATCTTCACTGGAATAATTCAAGACGAAAATTCAATTAAGCCGAGCCAACTTCCACATGATGGCTACCGACGAAAACGAGATTCCAAAGACGCTCTATCACACGACACTCTGCGTCATCGACTACCACAACGATGCCTCGGGTGGCACCCGCTCTGTCTACGTACTTGGTTCGCATGCTACTCTCGAATCAGCCAAGGCCTACACACTGAAGGCGCTCCAGGAGCTTGGGTACGAGAAGGACGAGTTCGAGAAGTATGCCGAGCGCCCCGCCTCGGGCGTTTGGGATCATGGAGATGGCGTTCTCGTATACGCCAAGGCTCCTGCCGGACAGGTGTTCCTCGTAGGCATTGACACGAAGCCCAACTACGAAATGCTTCTGGCCCATCCCGACGGGTCGCTGCAGCTTCCGGCTGGCAGAGACCACTTCCACTACGTGTTGCAGACGAGGATCGATTACAACAAGGATCGGACGGGTGCTGCCCAGAGGACCGAAATTGAAGGATCGTATCTGAAGCGGTCCGACGCCTTCGAGGCGGCCAACAAGTGTCTCGACAAGACCGACTTTGTGCAGTACGAGGAAAGGGAGAGCACCGACACCCTGGGCAAGTGGGAATATGGGGAAGACGTTCTTGTGCATGCCGTGGCCGCCAACGGGGAGAACTTCCAAGTGGCAGTGAGAACGGCTCCAGGTGCTCACAAACGTCACGGAAAGAAGGAGTAAGGCAGCATCAACACATGAGCATCCCGTGACTGGCGGCAGGGCTAATGGCGCTTTGGGAAGTCCATCGGAAGGGGGAATGTGTGTCATTAAGAGGTTATTCGCTGCAAAATTGGTATCTGTCTAGCTACGCATAACGCCAAAGACCTGTCAAAAAACAAAAAAGCATTCAAATCATCTTTCGTTGTCGTCGTCCATGGAAGGCTGCAATATTGCAAAGCTCCAGTTTGCCCGCGCCGTGTGGTACTGTGCCAAGTTCCCCTTCAGCCAGCACCGCAGAGCATCCCCCTTGTCACCCTGAATAAACCCCCAGCCACAAGCTGTGCAGCCGGAAAACTCGACGCAGTTCTGGATGCACTCGGCCATGGTCTCGGCTAGCGCTTGGCCCAACTCGACGGCCTCGCCTCGGGCGCTCGAATAGTCGATGCCGCACAGGATCAAGGCCCCCTTTTCCGTGCCTGGTACCGCATATGTCGTTCCGTTTGCTTCGGGACACTCGGCCGCAGCCAAAGCTGTAGGAGTGGCAGATACCATCGACGTCTCTGTCCGAGTCGGTGCTGAAGATGCGGGTGTCGCCGAGTCGGGCACGCCACTGCGCAGGGAGGAACTTGTTAGCCATGGCAGGGCGAAGGCGAGGAAAGCGAGGAGCAAACTTACCTTGTTGCCGATGCACCTGGTACTGCTACTTCCGTCTTCAGTCGCGGTATACCAAGGCCAAGGCCTAAGCCAAGACACAAGCATATCACGACTAGGACGGTTATGATGACAACTTTCCCGAAAACCGGCCGCCTCATGCCACAAATGGTTGCTTTGGCTCGCGTCTTCTCGCCCTCTCCACGCCCCGCTTCGTTGTCGTCAGAGTCCCCGCCAGCCTCAGCCAGCCCTGGTATCCCTGCAATGGGAGGAATCGACGACCTGGAAAGTTCATTCTCCTTTGCGTCGTGACCGTAACCCTGGCGATAGGATGGAGGCGGTGGCGGAGTACCTTCGCGATAGAATGTGAACTGAGACGGATTCTGGCCGGCTGGACGAACAAAGCTGTCGAGATCCGACGTGCTGGCATCACCTCCTTCCTCCGTCGTCATGGACCCGATGTATGTCCCAGTATCATCTTGGGTCGCCTGTTTCCGTGAAGCCTCCATCTGCACTGGCGAGGATTCGCTACCGTCTCGCATGCGTCATCTCGAGCTGCCTTTATCGTGCCTTGTGTCGATCCACAACTTTGGCCGGGAAGTGCCAACACGACGGTAGGAAAGATGTAATTGCGCGATGCGCGTCCAATGCTGCAATTCGTAACCGGAAATAGCACTTGGTGGTCGGCCAGACTCGGAGCCGGCGAGAAGCTGGAGGCTTCACGAGAAAGAAATGGGGAAAGGGCATGCTGCCACGGCATGGCCGGTGACCGGGGAATTGGTGGCCTTTGGCATCGAAATTGCGCTTCCCTGCTCAATGTGGACGCGGACCGCTCTCTATCAAAGCCAGCGCGCACCGGTGCCGCCACAACCACCCAAACTGGGGGACCCAGACTGTGAACCGTTGGCAATGCGCATTGCCAATGAGCCGTGAGCACAGCCAGCTTCCAGTCTAGGTAAGTGGCAAGAGTAGTGGCAAGATACCAGGGTACTAGATGCCGGGATGCCTGGCTCTCAGACTCTCTGACGCAGCGCTGACAAGGTGATGGAGCTTCAAGCGGTCCGAGCGTGTAAATTTCTGCAATTTGGAGAGGTTGATCTAGCAGTAGCGTGACATTGGGAACGGGATGGGCGAGGGCAGGGAATTGGTATCCAATCACGCGACCAATTCTAGGTCAGTGCTACGGACACCAGGAAAGGCAGGGCATTGGCAACTCAGCTGGTAGCACCTGGCCCCTGTGACCGGTTGTCCCCGCTGCCTCGACGCTCCAACGGCTGGATGAAAATCCTGGAAAGCCTTCCCGGCCTTCCTCCCAGCATCGTGGCCAACCGTCGCAATTAGCAGGTGAATTATTTACCAGGTTGCCTCGAATCCTTGCATGGTGGATAACCCGGTGTTCTGAAGACAAGGCGCCAACCTCGGTGACATTGGTGGCTTGCAAGTGACACTTTCGTCCTTTCAGGCTGCCAATCTTGCCTTGCCGGCCCCCCGGGACATGCTCTGTTCATTGTACGGAGACATGCTTCTGTTTGCTTGGGTCTTGCTCCTACCGGTAGTATCCCACGCCAGCATCACATCGGGGACCAAGAACCTCATCATTGATACTGATCTCTTTAGCGATGTTGAGTAAGTCGGTGACTCATCTCGCATCTCCCGTCACCAACGATCAGGCCAAATGACTGATGTTGCAGCGATGCCGGTGCTCTCCTCCTCGCGGCGACGTCGCCACATGCGAACGTTCTGGCCGTCATGGTGAACCATCGATCCATGTACTCGTGCCTGGCAGCCTCGGCCATCCTGTCCCACTATGGCCACGCAGACGTGCCTGTCGGTGCTCGACGTCCCCTCTCGGAAGAGTCCTTTTTTGACGGGTGGTATTTCGAGCTTGGCGAGTTCGCCAGCAAGATTGCCCGTCACTGGTCTGGGGGAACTCTTGCTTGGGGGCAGGCCGAGGATGCCTGGGACCCAACTATGCTCTACCGCAAGACGCTGGCTGGGGCTGAGGATGGGAGTGTCACCATCGTTTCTCTCGGCTTTCTCCACAACGCAAGTTAGATGACCAAATTACGGTGGCCGTACTCGGTGCTGACGGCCTCAAGCTCTCTGCGCTTCTAAATTCGACGTCGGATGTCTACTCGAAACTGTCGGGGGCTGCTCTTGTCAAGGCAAAGGTGGCAGAGCTCGTCGTCATGGGCGGAGACTATCCGTCGGGCTATGAGTTCAATTTCCTGGCTGACAACCCAGTCGAAACAGCCCATGTGGTCAATTCTTGGCCTGGTGGAGACGTGGTCTTTTCCGGGGACGAACTCGGCCGGCGGGTACGGTCCGGTGCCGGCCTGATGATGCATGGCCCGGCTTCAGATCCCGTGAGGGCCGCCTACATGTACTACACGTACAACACGTCGCGCTTTTCGTGGGATCCGCTAACGGTCCTCTATGCAATCGGAGGACTGGGTGATATCTTCACATATGGAAACCTGTTTGGATACAACCATGTCGAGGCCAACGGCTCCAACTATTGGGTCCATGACGAAAAGGTGACGAACCAGCACTGGCTGTATCTCAAAACAGACAACGAGACGGCTGCTTCTATATTGGACCGTCTATTTCTCGACGGGGCTGCATTGGCAGGCGTTGGAAACTCGAGTACCTTTGTTGACGTAGGCCTCCACCACCAAGCGTAAACGGCGGTGATATATTTGGTCCGTTTCAGAATGCCCGACGTGCTTCTGCTGACCACGGCGGCTTTCACGGAGTGGAGGGTCGGCGATATGCCGCCCCCAATGTCAATCTCCACCTCATCTGCGGGTCGTTCATTCCGGTATCCTTCTGGAAAATGACGAAAGCATCCACTGCGATACGGGAATGTAAAGATGCCCCGCAGGAAACATAGCTTCGAACTTTGCCGGACACGGGACGGACTCAGTTGGGAAATAGTAGTGCAGTGAGGTACCAGGTACCAATCTAGCCAGCCGCATACCTTGCCAAGCTCGAATTTTTCCATCTTGGCGTCGAGCATGACGCCTGATACCCTAGATGCCGCCACACATTTTGCGGCGC
>Ga0247774_1000575_pt1 | contig 18204 bp, 13 predicted proteins | sample UWRJL001104B6_FD_179933 | JGI IMG/M metagenome (GOLD analysis project Ga0247774, IMG submission 179933) | Plant litter microbial communities from Arlington Agricultural Research Station in Wisconsin, United States - UWRJ-L001-104B-6 | ecosystem: Environmental > Terrestrial > Plant litter >... | reverse complement strand
GGGGGGGGCTAATGAATTCACAATCCTGACATGGGTTAGCAAAGCATGTAATATTCCCAGGCAGTTTTGCCAGGGTCAAATGTAGTTTATTGACTAAAGCTGATTGCTTGATGCAAATTCTTAGTCTAACATGCTATCATTGTGATGGTTCCCGTCACCAGCCAGCCATCAACCCTACAACCCATTCGAGCTCATCATGGGCCTCAAGCAATTAGCAATCTAGGCCCTGCTGTCGTACAAACTTACACAGTGGTGGCGACAGGCACTTGTTGGTGTCGTTTCGCAGGAGGAGTCAAGCCCTCCACTTCCGCAGCGCTCCGCTTCTTAGATTCTGCCGTAATACCTGCCTCAGCGCCGGGCGTGGGCGTTCCAGTAGTTCCGTTGGCCGTCTTGGCGCCGTTGGTCTTTGCCTTCTTCTGGGGTTTGACCTCTCCCTCCCCGAATACATCGTCTGGGAGATCCCAGCTAAGAGAAAGAGTCAGCCGCTTTCAAAGACACTCGCTGAGACGTCCATGCTAGGGTTGGGGGAAAGCGGATATACCATCGGAGATGCTGCACGTTGAGGCAGTTAAGCTGCCCATCGTACTTCTCCCACTCCTTGACAAAGGTTTTGAATTGGTTCACTTCGTATGTGAGGTTGATGGATTTAGAGCCTAGACGGTCAGTACTCAGGGTGCGCTGGTCATCGAGACGCACTGTCGCCGGCGTGCTTTCTACTTCCACTACGGGAGACTTCCTTGGGTCGGAAGAAGAGGACTCACCATGCCTTAGTTCAAGGCCAATGTAATGCGTGCTTGTGTAGACCTTGGTTGGTGGGGTGCAGGGCTCCGAGCCCCCTTCGTTGGTGTCCTTCTCGTCGGCGTCATTGCCTGTCTTGTAGTTGAGACTTCCTTGCTGGACTTGCTGCATCTCTTCATCAGTGCTACACCAGTGCACGCGCTCAAATTTCTTCATGAAAACCTGAGCAACCACAACCGTATTGTGCTTGTCGAGGTTCTGAACGAAGGTGCGGACCTTGGACTCGACGTAGCCCGACCATATTTTGTGTGCCTCCTTGGTTAAGCTGCAAGACACCACGCCAAGATAGTATTTGTAGTCCTTGGTGAAAAAGCTGTGTTTCTCGAATAAGTCTGACCATGGGCGCTTGCCTGACATGATTGTGTCCGACACCTGACAAGCATGTTCCAGCTCCCTATTAATGACGGCTTTGGATGAGTGGGTGATGTTGAATGCCGCGTTCATGGAGGGATATGCTGGCGTGATGATGGGCATCAGATGCTGCTTGTCGGAGTACGTGACCTATCACGGTAAGCGCCTGCAACTCACGGCGAGGGGCTGCCATGCTACTCACTCCTGTCCATATCCTCAGTGGCAGAGGCCCCTTCTCAATGTCCTTGAGAACCACAGGCTGGGGCCAGGGCCACATACGTATGATGTGGAAAAACTTGTTGACCACGGTGGAACTGGTGGCTTTCGGATAGAGCTGGCAGACTCGGGCGAGAAGGATGGCCCAAGCAACACCACCAGGGTATCCCAGGACGTTTGCATATATGGCTCGTCTCTGGGCCCAGAGCTTGATGGCACGAAGCGCCATCTGGAATGTGGTTTGCTCCGGTACAAGATCGAGAATCTCCTGCGCCACACGCGTGCCGTTGACCGATCGAATCTCTGCATCATCCAGACCGCGCAGAAGCGCATTGTCCTTCAGGTCGAACTTGACCTGGCTCGACGGGAGCTTCTTTAGAACGGCGATTCGGGAGAAGATCATATCTATGCTGATGCCCCAGAATTCAAACTTGATGATGGGCACGTAGGCGTCCGTGACCGCCGTGAGGTCGGTAATGGCGCCTTTGGGTGCCATCTCGTGGAGGAGCTTCGGGAAAATGTCGAAATAATCCTGGCGAGTGACGTACTTGGGCGCCACCACCAGCGTATCTATGTCGGAACCTGGGCCGTACACTCCCAGCCGAAAGCCACCGTACGTGAATATCTTTCCTCTCGCATCTTTCGAAAGGGTGCCCTCCTTGTCAAACTTCAAAGCAACGCGCCTGACGAACTCATCGCACATCTCCTGGAGAGCTGCAAGGACCTTGTGTCTGTTTGGGTGGTACCTGGTTAGCTTAGCTATCCAGTGGCTTGTATCCTCAGTCGTTCACAAACCTCTTCTCTGTCTCCTTGGCGCTTTCGAAGATGCCCTGACTCCGCAGCTCATCCACCATGGCATTGTTGCTTTCAATCTCGGCTGGGGTTGGAAGAAACTCGGAAAGGGGTGGAGTAACCCCCAACTTCTTCGTTGGAGTCGCCATGGCCACGAGCCAGAAGACGAAGCGATATTGATCCTACGCAAGATCTAGAATTCTAGGCCAAAGGTCGCGTCGCGTCGTCTGTGCCAGGTCGGCCGGTGACTTGCTTGATGCTTGCCTGCTGTCTGTCTTGTCTCGATGCAAAGATTATCATTCCGCGGAACACTCTGCAGAGAAGGCGTCGCAGTGGCAGACCTGCCGCCTGTTCGATCGACAAATTATCGAATGCCGGTAGAAAAGGCTGGATTCGGGTTGCGATTCGCGCAGGAAGAAACGAGATGATGGTTCTTCAAGCGATGGAGTGGGGATGCTCGTAATGCTCGGTAGTGGATGTTGTTGGATTTCGGGAATGATTGTATCGCAATGCTCGACGTGGACAACCCGGAGCGCTCGCGATGCCGTGGCGGCGAGGTGGTGCCGCAGGGGAACCTGGTAGCTCCGGGTAGCTGCTAAGGCATACAATTGGGAGCTCGCCGGATGTTTTGATGTCTCCTCGAGAATTTTGCTGCTTGCTGTGTCCGAAGAAAAAAGTCTGTCCCTTGGATTACCTGTTGCTTAGTTCGTCAAGGTGGTGGGGTTGGACCATTGCGGCATCTAAGGGTTAGTAGGCAAGAACTCCGGAATGGGGCTGCCGCAGCAGGTGCAGCTGCGCGGTTGGGGATGGTTGCTGTTCTTCGTAGCGGCCAATATTAGGTGCAGAAATCGAGATCCCCCTGGAAAAAAAAACACTGACGGATCCATACAGAGGGACGGCGGGTGCGGATTTGTACCCTGTACCCAGACGTGGCACGTGCGACGCCTCAGGCAGAGCGGCAGTGGCTAATGTTTGAAGCTGCAGCGGCTGAACACTGGCAGCCTACGCTATCGAGGCAGCGTCAGCGTCAGCCGATCGACCGTCGCCAGTCATCACCACTCACCACATGTCTCCAAGCTGGATGCCTCCGCTCTTCCAAATTCATAAACAAGGTGGTACATAGAGTGTCGCTGTTGCTGGATAAGTCTTCAGCTTCCTCTCACTGTACACCAAACGCCTTTTTACAATTAAGCCATAAGTTAAAATTATCTTTTTTCGTCCACCTGCTTAGTTTCCCAGGCGTTCGGCCGACAATCTACGACAAGATGGCGTCGAGGACGATGATCCCGTTCCTCGTGGCTATGATGCTGCTCACCGGCGTCGCCAACACCATCCTCACGAAGAAGCAGGACATGGTTTGCGTTCGAAACTGCGATGCCGAGGACCCGAAAAAGAGGGCCTATTTCAATCAACCGGTCCTGCAGACGGCCCAAATGTTTATCGGCGAGATGGGATGCTGGCTCGTGGTCGGCGCCATGAACATGTACAAGCGATGGGTCTCGCCGTCTGCCGAGGGCTACGAAGCCATCAACACAAATGATACCGACGCCGCCGATGCCGATGCGAACGAGGGAACGCGGGAACCGGCCGACGATGCTGCGGTAGAGAACGGTTCTAAGCCTGCCGGCGACCACCCGCTAGGCGTACTCCAGGGCCGCCGCGTCTTCCTCCTTGCCATCCCCGCCATTTGTGATATCTGCGGGACCACATTGATGAACATTGGTCTCTTGCTGGTAGCGGCATCGATTTACCAGATGACGAGGGGTGCCCTTGTGCTCTTTGTGGGCCTCTTCAGCGCGCTCTTCCTCAAGAGGCACCTCCATCTCTTCCAGTGGCTATCGCTCGTCGGTGTCGTCCTCGGTGTCGCTGTTGTCGGTCTTGCTGGTGTTATCTATCCCGATAACCCGGTGTCAAAAGGTTCCACGCTCGGCGAGCACGAAGAGGCATCCAACACGTTGCTCGCCCTCGTTGGCGTTATATTAATTGCGTTTGCCCAGATTTTCACGGCAACGCAGTTCGTGGTGGAGGAAAGCATCATGGAAAAGTCGACCATCGATCCGATCAAGGTGGTGGGCTGGGAAGGCATTTTCGGCTTTGTTGTGACAGTTCTGGCCATGATGGTTCTTCATGTCGCTGTCGGCCGCACCGAGGCTGGGAAGTACGGATACTTTGATATGGTGGAAGGGTGGCGGCAAGTCCGAAACTACAGGGAGTTGGTCACGACGAGCGTATTGATCATGATTAGTATCGGGTAAGTTGACCATGCGTCGGTAAAATGTGCAATGTCAAGAATCCGACGGCTAACATTGATGTAGTGGATTCAACTTCTTCGGATTGTCCGTCACGCGCAGCGTTAGTGCTACGTCTCGGTCTACTATCGACACATGCCGAACCCTCTTTATCTGGATGGTGTCACTGGGCTTGGGTTGGGAGTCGTTCAAGTGGCTGCAGGTGGTCGGGTTTGTTCTCCTCGTATACTCGACTTTCCTGTTCAACGGAGTGATACAACCTCCTCTCAAATGTCTGGTTGTGGAACATGTAGAGGAGCTCCTACCGGAGGAGCCTATTGAGCATAACTGATCAGCGATTGCGTTGGCTGGCACATATGATTGAGGTGTATCTGCACATAGTATATCCTTCGGTCGACGGCGTCTTTGTTGGGCTGCATTGGGCATCCGGTAGACTCAGTTTCAGCGTTGTATCAATATCGAAATATCGAAATCTCTTGTAGGGACAAAGTGCCTTGTTGATGTATCGATGACGCAAGAGAATCATTGTCCACCCCCCTTAACACGAGCTATTTACAAGCTGGGGCAATATGTCTGAGTCTAAAGGAACGAAAAGCAGCGACAGCGTCGCCGATATCTCATATGCATGGTGAACGCAACGAATCGCCCGTCAACCCCTCTTCCAGCGCATACGCCTCGCGAAAATGATAACCGCCTACCCATATCTTGCTACGTTCGAATCAGGACTCTTCTCCGCAGGACAGACTGACACCTACCGTGCTAAGAACTTGCTCTCGTAAACGCCGACCAGCTCCGCCAACCCGAGAATCCAAACGCCAAAAAAGTCGTCCATACGCACGCCCGCTCATTCATCTTGTCAGCCTTATGGGCGGGCCCCTCGAAGGCCCGCTTCCTCCTGACCACCATGTCCAGGCAGGGAGCCCTCGTATATGTGTATTTATCAACTGACGGTGCAGAGGAGCTCCGTCTCGAGAATAATCTTGCCCTCCTTGTACTTCTCGCTGGGTTCGTAGGCCTTGATGTACCTCCATCCGACAACCTCCTTGCAGTTCTTGCAGAGTCCGTCTTGGACGACATGGCGCCCGGTCGTCATGCCTGTGCCGATTTGGGAGAAAGAAACCGTTAGTAGAGCAAAATCCCAAGATTCCCGAGTTGTTGGGCTCGCAGAGAAAGCTCGGTAGATGTGGCGGGGATTTCAACGTACTCCTCTCGCATGATTCGCCAAATTCCAGGTTCACTGCCGTTGTAAACAGATAGGCCTTACCCTGCGAGCCGCCTTTTTCACGTTAGCAAACACGGTCGAGGAAGAGGCTTCGAATCGAGCTTCAGATGGTTTCGCTGAAACGGAAAAGAAAACTTACGGAAGTTCTATTTGCGTCACAGAAAGTCAGCCAAACCGCTCCTAATCCCATCCCCATCCCCAGGCAGCGATTGCGGGGTGTGGGGTTCACGATAACCATGGTGCCGAGGGGTTCAAAATACGAAGTGACGTACCCTTGAAATGATGGCCTCGTGGTCGGCGAGATGAGCCCGACAGTTCTTGCATCCGTAGATGCGCGGTGCGTTCAGATACTCGAGGTACTCGAGTCCCATGGCGATTTTTCCCGTGTGGAAATAGTCGATCTATTCTGCTAGCTGAATGTGCAGGAATGTCCTTGCTCAAAAGCTCCAAAGATGAGGGAGCTCCAAGTTGGGCTGAGTCGGGACGGAACGAGTAGGGATGCGCATATTAATGGGCGCACGGACCGGCTGACTACATCACATGCCGCCGATTTCAGTGCTTGCGGCGCGGCGGCTTCCATCAGGCTGATGCTCCCAACTGCATCCTAATAATCCTCAATTCAAGAAAAGAGGGCCAGCAGAACCAAAGTTGTCAGTGTATAAGAATCTATTGGTAACAGAAAAAGATGCTAATAAGGTGTATGCTACGGAGCGTCTAAAGGGTTCAACCGGCCGGGAATGTTCCATCGAATCTAAGAAAGATCGCCCGTCGCTGGTTCTGTCTGTCTGGTTCGCATCAAAGGGCCGAAAAACATGACTGAATACGTGGGAACCAACGAAGAAAGCGACGCTATATGTGCCAAGTTATACTCTCTCTCCCGTTTTGGAACGAAAATTTGGTAAAAAATTAAAAAAAGCATACGGAAATAGAATAGGGAACGGAAAAGAAAAGTGAAGAGGGCCTGAGGGTGAGTTTGGTGCAAGTGTCGATTGTGCCCATCAGTTGCTCAGAGCTTCGGCTCCATGTCCTCAAACTCGGCAATGTCCTTGACCGGTTGGGCGCCGGAGCTCACTTCAAGTGACATCTTGAACTGCCTCACGTTTGCCTCGTCAATCAATATCGGGGCGATGCCATTCGCAGGAAGGCCGTTCTTGACTCCCTGGTCCTGGGATCCGGCCGTCCTGGGTTCGGTAGCAGGATCCCTGGCGGCCATGAGGACCGCCTTGGTCTTGTCATCCGAGAGCCTGAGTTCGGCCAGAGCGTTGCTCAGAGCCGACGTGTCGTCCCGCAGCTCTGCGCGCATGAGGGCTGAGCGAACTGCTTCCCTCACTTCGTCCGTCTCGTCGGACAGGGTGTCCAGGAGGGCATTCATCTTCTTTTTGGACTCGGCATTGCCTTGGGCAAAGAGCTGGACGATGAGCTTGGAGCGATGCACAGACTTAGTGTGGATGAAGTGGTCGTAGAACTCTATCATGTCGGCCTTGGTGAGTCGCTTAACGTGGTCGGCATCTTGTTGGGCTAGATTTCCAGTTAGATGTATGCTCCCTCTCGCCCGGCTACCGTGACGCGGTTATTAGAGACGTAGAGACGGCAACGACATACCTATGTCAAAGTCAAAGTACTCGGTGGCGACTTGGCTCCAGTGCCTGCTGCTTTCGGAGTCGAGATTCTCTAGCTTCTTAAGCCTCCTGACAACCAAGCTTCGCTTGTGAGCGCCAAACTCTTCCTCGCTCATGTCTTGGAGTTGCTTTGAGAAAAGCTCGATAAAGGCGTCGACTCGGGACTCGAGATGCTGCGGAAGCCGCTCGCTCTGTAGCAGGAACCTGAAACCGTACTGTGTGACCAGACTCCTCGCACCGCTAAACACGATGTAGCCGAGCTGCTCCTTTGTCCGAAGCTGATCGTAAGCCGGTTCCTGCACCATCTGGTCTAACAGCAGCGTCTTTGCTCGCACCATTCTGTCTCCCTTGTCGCCGGTGAAAAGCAAATATTCGATGCAGTGGTTCACGTTTGCCGGATCCTTAAGCGTTCTTTGGTAGACGTAGTTAGATCCGGGAGGGAATATCAAGGCTCGGTTAACGGGCCACTGCGTCTGAGGAAGCGGTCGAGGGTTGAGCGTCGATTGTATCAGGTCGGTCAGCTGTATCGCGTCCTTCTTGTACACATTGCCGTGGACGTAGAGCTCGATGTGCATCTGACCAAGCAGCTGGCGCTTGTGACAGCGAACCGCCTCGGCCGTCACGTTGGGAAGCTCGGCGGCAAACTCTTCGACGATGTAAGCGCGTTCGGCGCCAAGCCAATGGATGTAGTCGCCAACTTGCTGGTACGACATCTGAAGTTCCGAGTTGTCGTAAGCCCGCTTCAACCGCTCCTTGACGATCTCGAAACGGTCCTCCTTGATCTCCAGATCCCGCATCGTCTTCAGCACCTGCTCCAGCAGAACCGAGAGTTTATCATTGTAGCCGCTTACTTCCAGGAACAACGCCCTTGGCCCGTAGCTAACCGAATACTGAAGACCTGCGAGATCAGCATCGTAGGCGTATTCCTCCAGAGCGTCCTTGACGAGGTCCGTGTATATTCTGGTCTTGACAGCCGTTGCAGCCGACGCGTAGATGATGGGGCTTCGGAAGTTAACAATGACGTTGGCCTTGGGGACCCAGAAAGTGTCGTCCTTCTTGAACCACGTGCGAGCGCGAGCATCGTTGCGCACCAGCTTGGGCTCGATTGCCGGCTTATCCACCTCCTTCTTTTCCACGTCAAAGTTGGTGGGGATAAAGTTGTTTTGGTGTGGTAGGTGTAGAGCCTTCAACCGCTGTTCCGGGGCCTTGGCTGCGGCCTCCTTGATCTCGGCCATGAAATCGCGTGGGATCTTCTCCACCTTGTATTCGGTGCCATACCATTTTTCCTTCTTGTCCCAACCGCCGGGGTAATGCTGTGAGACGATGGTAATGCGAAAGTTGTCCGGCCGCAGGCAGTCAATGGCCTTTTGGATAAGCTTGGAATCGAACTTGCGCAGACGGCTCTCTCCGCTGAGCAGCCACTCTCGGGGAAGTGGCTTCTGCATCAAGGCGCTTGTCTTCATGACGAATCGCATGGCCGGGCTCTTCTGCTTGAATTTGAAGTTGACATCGGCGATGCCCTTCTGCTCTTCGAAGATCCATTCCTGTGGCGGTTGGTCGCGCAGCAACGACACATACTGGAAAAACACCTTAACAATTTCCTTGTAGTGTTCTAGCCCCTGATTTGTGTGTTAGTACTGGAGAGAGGACGGAGATGACTGGGAGACTATACCTCTTCCGTCAGTCGAATCTGACAGTCAAAAATGCCAGGGCTGCCAGGACAGAGCTGGTAGCCTCCCGCGTTGAGGCCAATAGCCCAGCCCTTGGACTTGAGGTAGGCGAACAGGCTGCCGGGTCCTTCATGGCCGATCAGGTGACTAACATATCGGCTAGGTTGCGCCTCGTACATGTGCTCCTCGTCCAGAAAAGGGATGTAGATGCTGAGTTCTCTCGAATCCATAACCGGCTTGGCAAAAACCTGGATTCCCAGATCCTCCTTACGCAGGGGAAGCTCGGTGGTCCATCGATTCGGCTCCAGCTTCTTATTGGGCACCGCCGAGAATAGCTCGGACACCCATTTCTCCAGAACGTCGAGATTCTCCCGTCCCAGAACAACCAACTTCATGCGATTTGCCGAATAGTGCTTCTCGTAGAATTCAATGAACTTATCCCGAACATTCATGCCGCGAGACTCGGGCCTGGTCTTGAGCACCTCGAGATTTCCCGTCGAGAAATGGCAGTACGGATGCTTGGGATTGGACAGCGACTTCTCGAGCTGGCTTAGCCGCCACGTATCGCTTTGCAGGTTCTTCTTGTTCTCCGAGTCGACCGCTTGGAGTTCTCGATCCAGACTTGATTCCAAGAACAAGGGGCCAACGAAGAACTGGGCGAACCGGTCGAGGGCGCCGAAAAAGGGTGACGGGTTCGACTCTGTCGCTTCTTCATCGTTAGCAGGCTTAGCCGAAACTTCGAAATGGTAGTTTGTCGATGTGGACCCTGTGTAGGCGTTCGCATGTCCGGAATTGGACGAGAGGTACTGCGTGTAGTCGTTTTCGACCGGATACTTTTCCGTGCCCATGAACAGAAGCTACAAGGCTACTAGTCAGCTTTGATTGGGGGAGCGCCTTTCCGGCGGCTCGAATTTCTGTCTTACATGCTCAACGGCGTGGGCCATGCCAGGCATCTCCTCCTCGTCGCTGAAATTTCCCACGTTTACATCCATGGACGCCGCCGCCTTGTCTGCTTTGGCGTCATGGACCAGGAGTGCTTCCAGCTGGTTGGGGAGCTGGATGACCCTGTACGACCGGTCATCCAAGGAAGGGACCTCAAGGTTGTCTGTAATCCGCTCCACGGGCCTGGCGTGCTCTCTCTGAGCGCTGTGACGCCGCCCAAAAGGGGGCAGCCGATTGGCCGTCATCTCGATGGAGCTCTTCTGCGCCCGCGGCTGGGTCGAGTAGTGGAGGATGGAGCTATGGTCGACACGGGACCTCCCTGGAGACGGGTGGACTGAAGACGGTCCAAATGGAAGGAAGGGCCCGGCAAGCAGCCAGCTGGTGAGTTGTTCGCGTCGTGATGCTACCAGATACGTGTTTTTTTTCAACGAATCCGAAGTGTGACGACCGGTCGTGACACTCGTTGGCTTTGCCTGTGATTCGCTCCGAGGAAAGACGGATGAAGGTAGGTAAACGAGCAAGTTAGCAGCAACGCAAGTTTGCCGCTGCTCGACAAAAGAACAACCTGCCACAATCACACACAGTGACACTTTGATAGGAGCTTGAACAAAACAAGCAAGACCTCGGGGCCGAAGGCGCTGTATTTGTAGTGAACAAGATGTGCAGGTCGGCAGGGTCGGCACCATCCAATGCTATGGGCTGAGTCTACTCAACCGTGTAGGCTGGAAGGCTAGGACAGAGCCTCCAGCTTAAATACGAAGACTAGGTTCCAAGGCAAGGCCGAGAAGAATAGGTGGTGGAGCTTGACCTCAAGAGGTGGGCGTGGTTCGACTTGATGGAAATGTGAATAGGACAAGCTAGAAAGACACCATGTCCTGCCATACGCCGCGGGAAGGGATTCGCAGGATCGGTTTGGATACTAGGCTAGGCAAACCGTCAATATTTATTTTTGTTAATGGGATGGAGGCTGAGGAGGGTATAGTGTATTGTGTCTGGTTGTATATTGAACGAAGATCATCGATTAGTCGACCAAGGGCGTGTGAGATGGTGAATGGAACATGCAACTTCACCCGGGAGCACATCATCTTCTGTGAATGGGACCGGTGTCAAATTATCGAAACCCGCAACATGGGGAACATGGGGAACATGGACATGGGAGTTTGAAGTTTGAACAGTGAACGTGCCGATTTTGACTTTGGTGCCGCTTGCAAGCCGGGGTTCAAACCCGGCAGAGGGAGTGAAGGCAGGGGGTGAGAGTAAGAGGAAGAACAACTTTCTTCCAGTCCTTTTCTGGAAGAAAATAGTCGGCAAAGGGCAGGGAATATTTTACTTTTCGTCTCCAACCGCGGCGGTCCAATGCCTTCACTCAGCTCCACAGGGCGCTAACCTGTCAATTTTGACTGAGTTATGAGCTGGGGATGAATGAAATCGGACCCGAGAAACCGGCATGCCCACAGGCTAGTCGGCAATAGCTCGTGGCTCGCCGGCTTCGACTTGCAAATTGCTTGCTGCTTTCAACTCAACCGAGTCACCTCGGAACGCGGAGCCCTTGCTAGGGGAAGGGCGAATTCAAAGGCACTTCACATTACGGAGCAAATATCGACATGACACTTGTCCGAGAAAATCGAGACGTGGGAGCCGGTGGGAGCCGGCGGGAGGCTCCCGGCGTGGCAGAACAGCCGGGTGGGCTGACGGTACAAACGAACCTGACTTACCGCGCTACCAGAAGATGATGTTTTGCAATTAGGCCGTCTTTGCTCGTCATTGGGCTCTGGTCGTCTACCAGTTGGCGAATGAGGCTGCAGCCGAGCCAGTTGGGGCAACAAGATGACAATGTGAACGACCCTACCTAGTAGTAGGTAGATATCCAGAAGGGGCGGATGGCAGATGGCAGATGACATATGACAGTCAGCCCGATTTCGAAGATTCGGGACAACGCAGAGGCGAGAAGAATATTGAACCGTGTCGGGGATGGAATTTGAGAGGAGTAGAACGTGAGATGAAATTGGCTGCCGGAAGAAATGGTTGGAGGCAGGTGAGCCTCTGCGTGCTAGGCCTAACAGAACCTAACAGAAAAAGAAAGCAGAATGCGCGAAGCCAAGGCGTTCCCACGCTGCTGGAACTGGACTTGCCGGGGGATTCCACACCGATCAGCGGACGCTAGGATTGAATCACAGTGGGGAACCGGAGAACATACTTAGCAGTGGGGCATCTCGCCATTAATGTACTACGACCGGAGCTACGTTTAGAGTCCTGCAGGACCTTCGTTGTTCTTCACGCTGTCATAAATGTTGCCGGGCGTATCCGCATGTATGATGTATCGATTCAGCTCAAGCCTTAGGGAAGCAGGAGACACATCCAGGTACGGAGGGAGGAGAGGTATATGACAAGCAGTTGGCAGCCATGGCGCACCTGAAGGATCCCCACGTCGGTCAGCATCAACATGCCGCAACTCCATCTGTACAGAGATATGTAGTGTTTGCGGTGTCTCGGGACCGAGGGGCAGAGGCCAAGCCCATTTCGATTGAACTTCAATGGATTGCCTGTACATTTCGTGCTGTAATTGTCTTCCCATGGTATCTCTGTACATGCAAATAGGTTAGCAGGCCCCGGCCACTCCCTCGCCGTCCCAGCTAATGCTAGTCTTGTTGCGTCGAATGATCCCAGGACCCTGGGCAGCTGGCTGACTAGCCTCGCTCTCGAGCAGGGATAGGCTTTCCGGAAATAGTACTGCTAGTACGGATAGACTCGACTACTTTGAAGAATTTATCCGTACAGAGGACTGTTGCAAAGTTGACAGCTTGTAGCATATTTGGATGCTTCCCACAGACACGCTCCCGCAGCAAGCCTTCCTCATAATTCGTACAGAAGGACGTGCATCGACATCCTCACGCAGCTCTCTATATATATCGACTGCCTTGGATTCTTGGAGGCTGCAGAGTCTGTGCTGTGACATCGGATGAGTTTGTTTCGATTATTCGTGCGGAAAGCGGCGACGACATGCCTAGACGCTGTAAGTACAGCGGTGCGAAGCGCTAACGCGGTCTATCTTCGCTGCAGACCCTGCAGAGAGCACATCATCCCTAGGCAGTCAAATCATGGCGCGGCTCGCAGCACTTACAAGCTGTCACCTGTCCACCTAAAGGGATGCATCTCGAGCGGATATACTTGATGCCGGGTCCCCGAGAGGAGTGTGAGGCCTACTCTCCTATCTCCCAAACATATCAACAAACGGACATTGACACAATCCCCTCCAGCCGCTCATGCCGTCGCGCATCCAGTTCCGGGAAAGCCCCATCCACTTGACACCGTCGCACCCGTGCCTCCATCGCCGGAGGTTGGCCTTGGCCCGGAGCTCGGAAATGCGAGATGCTAATCTCGTGAGGTAAGGCCACGAACCAACCACCTCATGTCAACCGGTGACCTACGCGACCCGTTGCACGCTTTCGACTATCTAGCTCACAAGCATTACAAGTAAGGATGTGGGCGAGAAGCGGCCAGGGTACCACCTAGCAAGGATTCGCATTTCGATAATCTCCATGTGGCATGTATATTCGTCGTTTGTGCGGGCTGAACCAGGTTGCCGGCAGATGCCAGTGACGAGGCCGGGGTTATTGGTGTAATAAGTTGCCTGCAGCACGTCGGCGCTTAGCGTGGGAGGAGAAATCTTTGTTGGCCGTCTGGACCTAGGAACAGATATCTACGACCTTGGCAACGATCCAACTCCTCCCGCATCCACTTCAAGCCCAGATGCAAAACCGAATAAGGCTTGCAGATTCATGCAGCAGCAGGGTTCCAGAGGGCCTTAGATAGATTGCCACGCATCCCCGAACGACTTCAGATGACGGCAACTCCCAACTCGACGTGCCTCGAACCTGCAGCGTCGAGGCCGGCAATGATAACCTGTCTTCTCGTTGGCTCGTTCAAGAAATCTATTCGTAGATGCTCCATGACGCCTTGGCCGCTGATCGGAATTCAGGGCTTGATCTTCCTTTGTTCTAGTCCGCAAATATTCATACATTCCAGCACGCTAGCAGTAACAGGAAATCAGGCAAGTAGAATGGATGCCGGGTCAAGAACAGGAATGGGTTGAGCGGCACCCCGGCCTCAGCAAGGGCGGCTTTGCTGTTCCTGAACCTGTCAACCATCGAGCCAGTAACGAGGAAACCCACCTACCCCCCCTTGCGCACTTGACACTGGCCACTTGCCCCAACAACATGGAAGGCGGTGACCGCTGACGAACCAGGCAGCCCTGTCCATCCCCGCATTCTTAGTGTCGCGTTTACTTCCCGAAGCAAGAAGCAGATTTCGCCTTTTTTTTTTTTTCAGAAGCAAAGAAGGCTTGAAGGTGACCGGGATCGACGTTGTTTCAGCACGACATCCCAATGATCCATCCCATGCTGTCTGTCATATCTGGTTCCAGATGTCTCACTAAGAGCAAATCATCAGGCTGGGTGGGATAACGGGACTTCGGAACTCCTTCCAGAAGCATTTTCGCAACTTTCTTCTAACCACGCGACCCGGAAATTGCCATCCAAGCAGCTTCATGCCTCTCCGGTACTTCCTCCTTGAAACTTTGGATGAGAAAGGCTTTTGGTGGATCAGGCACAAATATCGAGCCCACCACTGCGGCACACGACATAGGGAATGGATTGTACAAGAGCGAATACACATCCTAGCCATCCAGACAACACCGAGCCGGTCATTCATGGATAGTGCGTAGAGTTCATCCTAGCTTTGGCCTACACCATCTGTTATGTTTGTGGAGCTTATTACAAGGCGGCTTATCCAATTCGTCTCCCGTCGGGCCGTGACTGTCAAATCTTCAACCCTGCTCGATACTGGGACCTGCCAACCCAGAATAGTTGGTTTCCCCATTCGGCAACTGGTTACTAGTTAGTACAGAGGTACGTACCACGTATCCTCTGGCCAAGATGCGGTTTGACCATTGTCTTCTACCGTACTCAAACTAGCGTCTCACTTTAGCCAAGCTTGTCGCATAGAAATTGCCACGCGCTGATATCATATTTTGACCATCTGTAACCCAACCATGGCACGGAATCCAAGCCGGGCAAGGCCCGAGACTCGGCAGCGGCATCCCGGACCATCCTTCAGCCACCTACCGCGGCTCCCGACGGTGGACATGGTCCACCTTCACCCCCTTTATCAATGGAGCAGCCGATTTAGCACTCTGGTAATAGCAACTATTCAAATTCTCATCCTGCTAAGGAGCTGGGGCCTATGGCCGAGTTTGATTTCGAATCCTTACTACGAAATGCCGAAACGACAGGGTCATTTGGCGGGACAAGGTACAGTCTACTGTACTACTCTCCAGTCGCCACAGGTCCCGCCCGAGGAAAGAATCGTACCAGACTTCCTGGTGACACAGCATCATTCAAGTATGAACTTATCAACCACACCCGCCAGCCGCGCCGCCGTTCCACAACAGGTACCTCTGTACCTCTATAAACTTTGCAGGGCAGCTCGCTGACCGTTCTAACATGACCTCAGTTCTCGGGCGGCCACGTCCACGAAGCTACAGGTCGTCAGGTGCCTAACAACCATGCCGCTCAATGCCAAGTATGATGCATATGTTGGTTTCTCAAATGCGGTCCCTCCGAAGACGGCACAAGCAACCTCGCCGTTGAAAATATAATCATCTCTAATATTACCCCTGCCGAAGCGGGATATGATGCAAGCTAGCAGTTACATGCATGTGACGATGCCGTGCTGCGGCCACATTTGTTGGCCGTGCCCGTTGTTGAAGGTGCGGCTTGATAATGCTGCCTTGTTTGTTGACGGGTATAACTTCAATACCTTAGTCATGAAAACCCCTGGCCGTTGGACCCGAGGTAGCCGAGATAGCTTGGCAACTGGCAACAGCATGACCAGCAAGCCAACTGTCGCAGCTCCAGAAATCCAAGACAGAGAGAACAAGAAAAGCAAAAAAAAAAAAAAAAAAAAAAAAAAAAAAAAACCTCGGTACGGAGGCACGTATCATCCGGCAAGCCTCCCTACTCCTTCAGATTTCCGATCTGCCCGTACCGAGTACCGCATAAGCGCCGACGAGGGAGCACGCTGAACCACGGTACGGTGAGTTTGTCGGGCCTTTCCGCGCCGCCGGAAAGGCCTTGCCAGAGACTGGCTGTTCACTTGAAACGTCGACAGGCTTGTATCATGACATTTTTTAGGACGAGATTGGTCGGGTTCTTGTGCAGAGTCTGCCTCGTCTGGCTCCGCATGGCACACATTGGATAGAATCCTTTGGGTTGTGGTGTCTGAAGCTGACGTACCGCCACTTAACGACAACAAAGTTCAAACAAAAAGACTTGCACCGTAATAAATACATCTTCAGGGGCGGCGAACAATTCTCCCGTGGACATTTCATTTCCTTTCCGAGCCCGTACTCCCTCCTAGTTCCATGGGTCCGGGCCTTGTTTCCGCCTTGGAGAGCAGCTACGCCTGCCGAAACTGCCAGCTTTGCCGGTTGTCTTCTCAGGTTCTCCAGCACTCTCGGCGGGAGCCCTTGCGTACTTTGCCATTCTGCCTGGCGGAAGAGAGGGAATGCTGTAAGCACTACAAACTGCGAGTCACCTTCACGCGGAGGGGGCAGGGGGGGGGGGAAATCGAGAAACAAGGGAAGAGAGGAGTTCGCGGCCCGCTCTCGTCCCTATCGAGGCTGCTGAGGCATTATCTGGCCTAAACGGGAGGGAAGATTGTGTTTCATCTTGCTCTTCCCGGCCGAGATCAGCACACCTTCATCTTTTCACGTGTGTGGATATTCTGATTTTCGGGAACAGCAAGAATTAGATTAATAGCAAACACGGCTGGTTAGTTCGGAAGCAGGGCCTCGTATTTGAAAAGGACAGTGTCGTCGGCGCAGGCTGGAGTATAAGACCCCGGGACTAAGAAAACGGGTCTGAAGGGGAAAAAAAAAAAGCATGCCGACGACCCACTCAAAACGTCAAGCATGACACCGTTCCGTGTAACCGTCTCGCTGCTGCATGGTCCCAGACGCAAGAAACATGTATGCATCTATATTGGCTCAATACTAGCCTAGGCAAGGAGGTCGAGGCATGTGCTATCGAGAGCCGGGGAGAAGGAGCTTGTCTGTCCTAATTCCCTTGGGCCGTCTTAAACACTAGCGACAATCATAAGGATCGAAGGAAGCTCGGCTTCTCTTGCCAGCTCCGTGGCTTTAGCCACAGGCCCGAGGACGACGATACTACTGGTTAGACACCAGGGACTAAGAATCAAACAACAGACATCGTCTTATAAGAGAATGCTCGTCACTGCCACTCCCCTGTTGTATGAGAGCTATCCTCGATTTGAGAAAGAGAGGAGGAAAGAAGGATTAGCCGGCGAAGATTTTTGCCCTGTTTGTTCCGTTTCAATCTCTTTCGACCTTTGCCTCGGAATGAGCCAGCCGCATATATCTCGTTGAAAAGGCTGCGTCAAGGCTACGTAACCCTTCTGGCTATTCGTGTCAAACCGGCCCTCCCTTGGCAGTGGTTAGTAGAGAAACAACCGGGGGGTGAGGAAACAAAGAAAGAAAGGAGAGAAAGAGCGCACGACTGGATTTGCATACGTGAATGAAAGAAAGTAAAGAGCTAGCAAACTCTGGCTAAAATGGCATCCCATCTATTAGGGTTCCTAAGGTATTCATGCTTCTAATTGTCAATGTCAACTCCCCCCCGCTAGGGAATTAGCTCTACGGTGCTCGTTCTGAGGGAGGCACATGCTATTACACCCCAATACACCGTGAAGTCTATTATCTAGTGTCAGTCTCACGCGGGATTTTCTCCCCGGGTTCAGAAATCTTGCTTCTGCACGGACATCTTCAGATAGCCTCAAGATATTTCACCCGACTCTCTCTTACGAGGATTGGACGACTGCTGCCTAACCCTCTTCGAGGGATGGGCACCAGGCTTCGGGCAGTCCCTAGCCAAGTGACCCGGCTTGTCGCAGTTGTAGCAAATACCGCCAAAAGAAGGCGTCGTCTGACCACCCGATATAGACACCAGCTTGTGGAGCTTCACAGGTTTCCTAGCCAACGACGACACAGGCGTGGTCCCATCCGGAGACTTCTTCTTGCTCTTCGTCCGTTTAGGTCCATCGGTGCCATCAACACCCTCAGCGTCTTCTTCGGCACTCCCCTCCTCCTCCTCCTCCCCCTCCTCGTCATCACCATCCTTCTCCTTTGTTGGTTCGTCAGCAGATGGGCCTCTTTCGTTTGTGCGACGGTGAGATGACCCTTTCCGATCGAATCGAACGATCGAACGTCACGCCTTCGCCGCCGTAACTGCCCATTCTTCTCGTTTTATTCGGGGCATTGTGGATATCAC
>Ga0247774_1000574_pt1 | contig 18222 bp, 10 predicted proteins | sample UWRJL001104B6_FD_179933 | JGI IMG/M metagenome (GOLD analysis project Ga0247774, IMG submission 179933) | Plant litter microbial communities from Arlington Agricultural Research Station in Wisconsin, United States - UWRJ-L001-104B-6 | ecosystem: Environmental > Terrestrial > Plant litter >... | reverse complement strand
AATACCGTAGGAGACAATCCAATGGAAAAAAAACGCTCTCAATTACTAGAAGCTACCCGCCGAAACACTGAATTTGTAGCGGGAGAAGGACTGAAAATCCCTGTATTTGATATGTCTTTGGGAAATGGCAAATCCAAGGGACGCTATCAAGCAGAAGCGGAAGTGCTGCGAAACTCAATGCTTGAACTGCTCTTTGAACCAGAAGAATTAGCAACGCTAACCATCGTCAAACCCGATCCAAACGACAACAGATCCGACCCCCTAAAAGGTATTGACTTTGGAGACGGCATTGCTAGGAGAGTTGCCTTTAGTTCTGGCAAAAATGTGTACTTTGCCGACCAAAACCTGTCAGCAAAACTAATTAACATCTTCGCTACCCAACCCGACCATGCCTGCCGATACGGCTCTCTGCTAGTCAGCAGTTGTACTCAAGGAACCAAGTTGTTAGACAGCTCCGAATCCGGTAAAACATTGCGAGTCAAAATTGTCGATTCCCAAAGCAATAACTCAAAAGAAAGAGCCACAGCCAGACGATATCAAACCGGAGACTGTCACGGCAAAGTTTCCCCTGTTTGCGCTCAACAATTAGCCGGAATTGGCAACCGACCTTTTCAATTCCGGTTTGCTTGGATGCAAGAGTGGGCTCAAGAAAATCGCCCGACTCCAGAAATTAGTTTCCTCGCCAAAGGAACGCTACTGCCAGATGCCAAATTAACCGATCGCTTGGGTTACGATATCATCATGGATCGCTCCTCCATCAAAGGAGTTACTAAAGAGCAATTAGCTTCCCTGATTCCTTGCGGAGATTACGAATTTCCCAAAGCTGTACTGGGAAATCGGGGCAATGCCAAAGTAACTGAATACGAAAATTCTTGGCAATTTTCGATTTGGTTCTCAGAAGCAGCAATCGAAGCAGACATCGCTGCACCTACTAAAGCCGAAGCCCAAAAATTAGCGTCACTGCAAAACAATCGAATTCAACTGGCTAAATATTTAGTGGAACAATACGACAAAAAAGCGAATTTTAGGGATTTAAACGAAGACAGCCCAGGATTAGATGAGGAATCTGATGAGAAGGCTCACCGCCACGAATCTCGCATGATTTCTATTCTCAGGAACGACAAACTAGGACAACTCCTCGACTTCCCCAAAGTAGTCGATTTCATGCAGGAACAACTAGCTAAGAAGTGGCGAGACTTAGCCATTAAAGGTGCAATTCGGCACGGTTCCGCAATGGCTCAACCTTGCGAAGATTTACAGCCGGGGACAATTGTCGCGCCCCACTTGAAAAACGGCACAGAAGTCATCGTTACCCGCTACCCAATTGTCAGTAAAGACAACATTCGCCGCTACACAGTAGACAACAAACTTCATCCCGAATTAATGCAATACAAAGGATGCGTTTTCATTCGCCCCGACCAAGCCATGCAGCACCACCAGTGCGATTTTGACGGCGACCAACTGGTAGTTACTCCTGCTTCTAAATTGCCCAATATTGCCTCTGAAACCAGACACGCCAATGAAGAGAACGAGTACGATGCTGTTTCCAAGCGCGACAAAATTGATTACACCAAAGCTACTGATGAAGAGGGCAACCGCAAGTATACCAAATTGCGGCAAATTGCCGTAGCGATCGCGCACAATAAAATAGGTTGGGTTGCCACCTTAATTGGGCGAGTGCAATCTTCTGTACCGAAGCCAAAACAACCTACCAACTTATTTAACCACAAGAAACAGAAATTGCTAGGCAAACTGTTTGACGCCCTGCAAATTGAAGTGGACAGCCCCAAAAGCGCTACTCGCACAGAAGACTACCACCCCAATTTACTCAGCGAGGCAAAAGAATGGTCAAACGAATATCCCTCCCACCTGTTTGACTTCAAAGATGACCCCAGACTTTACAAAACTGTACCGCTGCCAGCAGAAGACGGCACAGCTATTAATTGTATTGCTCGCGACACTGTTAACCCTCAGTGGGAACCCACTCGTTTAACAAGCCGCCACCGCGACGAATTTCGCTACCTGTTCCCACCTCCAAAAAATTTAGATGAAAGGGAACATTGGGAAAAATATTACGTGACTTTTGCCCAAGAAATCAAGGAACGCTATCGAGAACGGATGGGCGAAATCTACGAGCAAAAAGGCGACGACCCCAAAAGTGTAAAAGAAGCAGTCGGCAAATTGTACGAGAGTTTGAGAGCAGATGTAGCCGAGGCATTTCCTAACCCCAAAGAACGCCTTTTAGCTGCTAGCGCGCTGTGGCACGTAGAAACCACAAATCCCAACTTAGATGCCCCTCGAAAAGCTTGTCTCGAACTGTCGCGCCAACTAAAAATCGAGTTCCATCTCGAACGTGAATACGAGCGACTGCACGAAGCATTGCCCAAAGACACCTACATTTTGAGCGTACCGTTCCAGAAAATTGCTAGAGACGAAAACGGCAAAATCAAAAGAGATAACAAGCGGCAGCCAATTGGCACTGACTTAGCTTGCGAATGGAAGGAAAAATTAGATAGTTTTGGTATTAAATACGAAGCCACTTTGCACCCCAGCTTGCCAATGGTCAATTTTGCCTTGCTCGACCCCAGCCACAAATTGGTAGAAGTGCTTCAAAAGGAATTTGAGAGCAATGAAAATGACATCGATTCTTTGGAATTAACTTACCGCGATCGCCTCGGTCGCAGCCAAACTGTGAGTTCGCGGATTGTAGCGCCTGCCGATTACAATTGGGTAGAATCCAAAGACAGCAAAACTCCCAAAGCCGCACTGGTTCTCAACTTGTTCTCCGATGAAATTTGCCAGCAATTGCAAACCTTTCAGTTTGAGACGGTAGAATTGATCGGTCAAAAGTACAACGATTTCAAAGACGTTGATTTTAGCAGCGAAAAGTGGAAAGGAAAAAGATTGACCTTTGAAGTCGATGCTTTTAAAAGCGGCACCGACAATTACCGAGATGGCAGTCCAATTGTCAAGCTCAACGGCCGGCAACTCGCTATGTTCTCGCCCAATTCTCCTAAACTCCCAATTGGGGCAACATTTGAAGCTGCCGTCGAACCTTCGCCCAAAGGCAGTGCTTTGATTTTAAACATCGATTCTGCATCAGTGAGGTTAATTGAAGAACCAAGTGCTGAAGTGGAAATCCTGTCAGGAAAAAGCAAATCTGCACCCAATAGAGAGCAAGAAAGCGTTGCCGTTATGCCATCGTTATCGCTATCCCAAAGTTCCCCACAGCAACAGTCCCAACCTCAACAAAAAACTTACGATTCCGCAACTATTTCCGAATTAATGCAGGGTGCGATCGCTGATGCCTATCAACAAACAAAAGCCGCTGAATTTCCAGTTGGTTCTTGCACAGCATTTGTCAGCAGCAAAACCCAAAGGTGTGCCGTTAGGGATGAAAGCGGCGCTATTATCTTTGCTGCTGACTTGAAAACAGGTCGAATTATCAAAGCATTATCTGAAGAAAACAGCGCCCAGTTTCTCGAACAAATCTTAGAAAGCCCCACTCCTCCTCAATCTAAAAAGAGCCGTTCGCCTGCTGCCGTCCAACTTTAACGGTATGCGATCGGCTCCAGCAATTTGTTAGCCAGTGCCTTGCTTTTACCTACGAGTGCCGCTATCCGAGGCAGTTGAGGCAATAATCTTGCCTACTTGGTAAAAGTATTCGTTATTGGCTGCTCTCGCTACCGGATGCAGTGTATTCGCAAAAACGGTGTGTTCGTTTTTTGCGATGAATAGTCGATCGAGGGCGACAACTTTAATTCATTTAACTGTGCGATCTCTTCTCCACCTTGTAACTAAACTGTTCCTAAAAAGCTGAAAGTTTAAGCCACTAATACCAGTTTTTTAAAGTCGTGCAACAGTAGGTTTATTGTATTAGTTAAACTGCAGGCTATTTACTGTGGCATTCTTTTGAAAAAGTGGTATAACTTGGTTCCCCAATCACTTCGCGCTCGGCCAGTTATTAACGCCTAGAGGAGAAACAGGCAGATAACAAGCAATCTCTCCTGTTCCTCCTCTCCCTGCCTCCAAGCCTTACCGAATAATTACTAATTCGTAATTCGGTCTAAGGCCTCTCCAGATCGGGCGTTTTGAATGCGTGAATTTTAAATCCATGAGTTTTAAGTTTAACTATTTTTAACTCACAACTCAGAGCTCAAAACTATTAAGGGAGAAGTTAATTACTAATTACAAATTAGAGATTGCGAATTATGCCATGACCCCCCCCAATTGGATCGATCCAATTGAACCACTAAAAAACACCTGTTGTCAGGAAGCCAGAAGTCATAGAAAGAATTTAGGTTTAAAAAATGATTCAGCTTCACTGACCAAGAATTTTTTGATGGTACAAGCCCCCGGATTTATCCGTGGAATCAATCCCAAATCGAAAATCGAAAATCCTCAAGCCCCCGCATTTATCCGTGGGGTCAATCTAAAATCTAAAATCTAAAATCTAAAATCGATTGACTTTCCTCAATTTGCTCGTTCAAAGGAGAAATTTAATGGTTACTTACGCCCGCAAAAAAAGCCAAAACCAATACATCACGGCTGACACAGAACAGGGAGAAAAAATCTTGAAGTACCTTAAAAGCCGCTGCGAAAAGGCTTTGAATTACTGCCAAGAACAAGGCCTGACTGCTGTTGAAGATTTTGCCGAAGCTGTAGAAGAATTAACCGAAGCTGACGGCAAACCTGGAATTAGCGTTAAGGTCACGCAAGGTGGCTTCGTCCTCTCCCTCACAGATCGACCTGAGTATGGCTCTACCACTGGCAAATATATGATGGAACACTTGGGAGAACCAGATGATACCCGATTCACCGCAGCCGGGATTAAAGCCATTCTCAGCCCAGAAAAGAGCAAGTCCAAGAAGAAAAATAAGCCAAGAGACTTAGACGAGCTACTCTCGGACATTGAGGAAAGTGATTCAGTGCCAAAAGCCAAGTCAAAAGCTAATTCCCACGCTAAGAATAAACTGGAATTAGACGAATTAAATCTATTAGATGAAGACCCCGATATTCTCGATCGAATTACTGGCAGCGAACCAAAAATCAAAACTCAAGCTAAATCTCAAACCAAAAGCAATAGCAATTGGGAAAGGGCGGACAGCCCTCGTTCTAAGTCCCAAGCTAAATCTCAAATCGCTGAAGTCGAAGTTGATGAGGAATTTGTGGTAGATGAGCTTGAGGAAGAGGACAAAGAGCGTACACCCAAAACTAAGTCTCAGGCTAAGTCTAAAACTAAAAATAGAGAAAATTTTGTCACCGCTGAAATTGATGGAGAGGAAGAAATTGCATTCCCGCAACAAGTTAAACCAAAATCCCGCCAAGATGAAGAAGAACTTGCAGGCGAAACTGAATCCCAAAGCCGAGTTCGTAGTAAGAGCCTGAATCGAAACCAGCCTGAGACAGCCGATAGCAGCATCGACGACTTGCTCGACAGCCATCTAACCAAAACTCCTTCAACACAATCCTTGCAGTACGATGGCAATCCCAGAACGCAACGCCGTAAAAAACCCAACGAATCGAGTATTGACAGCCTGCTCAAAACAGGCGCACAAATCAGCGAGAGAGTAGCTACTTCAGGAAACGAAGTAGACGGTACAACTTTTTCTGGACTGAGCGCTCAAGCTGCATTTCTAGCTACCATTGTAGGCATTGATGCTGCCCAAAAAGTTGTTGATACATTTAGAAACACAGGACAAGAACGCCAAGTATCTCACCTAATTAAAAGGCTCAAAGTTCAAAGTCAGAGGGCTGACGAACTAGCTGAACGAGCCAATAACTTGCCCGAACTCATTGACGAACAAGAATCAGAAACCTCAAAACCGCCTGCTTTCTCCGATCCTGAGCCTAAACCCGAACTTCGACCTAACCCTCACACTGAAACAGAAACTTCAGAATCGGCTGGGTCAATTTTAGCCAAAGCAGTTAACCAAGTTACCCAAAAAGTTGAAAAAGCAGTTCCCAAACAGGCTGACAAAGAGCGAAAAATTAACCCCATTGAAATTGACACAAAAGCTAGCCTTGAAGAACAGCTAAAACAAATTAATCAGGCCCTCGATCGACTAGAAAAACGGCTGGATGCCCTAGAAAGTCGCATTGAAAGCCTGGAAAATGCACTTCAAGAAAAGCCTTCCCCTAACAAGATTTCCACCCAAACAACTTTCGTTGCGGAAGCTGTATCGGGCGAAAAAGGCGGTGATTTTGTCAATTCTGCTAGCGGAGATTTGATATCGCCGAACCCAATTCGCATCGTTACCGACGGAGCTTGTTCTGGCAACACGGGCGCTAGCCCTGGAGGGTGGGCAGCCATTATTAATCGAGGCGAAACTGCCACAGAAATTGGAGGTCGCGACCCTTCAACTACTAACAACCGCATGGAATTAGTTGCCATTATCGAAGGGTTAAAATCTATTCCCCCGGACGCATCCGTGCATATCGTAACCGACAGCCAGTATGCCATTAAAGGATGCACTGAATGGATGGAAGATTGGGTTGCCAGAGAATGGAAAACCAGCACTGGAAAGCCTGTAGAAAACCGCGATTTGTGGGAACAACTTAAAGGACTCGTAGGGGACAGAGTAAGCTGGGAACAGGTTCAAGGACATTCGGGACACCCAGAAAACGAGAGGGTAGATGCAATTGCATCGGCTTTTGCGCGAGGCGAAAACCTCCTTGCTAAAAACTCCTCTGAAATTTTTACCCCAAGAAGCGATCGCTCTTTTTCAACTGATGAAGCCTTGGTTGCTGAAGCACTGGTGCAAATTTATAATGCTGCTGTTGAAGAAGCGGTGCATAATGCCCGCGATCGCTCTCAAGTTACCTCAGCAGCCCTAGAAGGCGGAATTGACCTGGGAAATACCAAACTCTACGTCATTCGAGAACGCGAATTGACAACAGTCAGCATGGAAACTAAAGATAGCCTTGAAGTCTTCGCAGCCACCTCAGATGAAACCGGGGAATGGAACGTAACCGCTGACAAATTGACTCCCAAAGACAAACAAGAAATTTTGAATTTACCTCGCAGTCTCGAAGCTTTCCAACAGGGTAGCAATCGAGAACGTTTAGCTTTTTTGGTAGCAAGCAGCGGTAAAGATGCCATTAGTTTAACCGACTATCAAGGCAATAAATTCGAGTTTGAAACCGAAGCTGGGATAGTCACCGGCTATACAGAACACGGCGAAGTAATTTATGAAGCCATCATTCAGCCAGAAAAGATAGAGGTACTCCAATGCGACATCCCTGCTAGCGAACTAGAAAGTTTGCTAGAACTCAGACAGCAGTCAACCCAGACCTCTAACTCCCACCGAGAAACTCAGAAACCCCATCGTGAAATTGAAATATGATACTGAGAACTCTCCATCTCCTCATCTCCCAACCCCCTCCAAATGGATCGATCCAGTTTAGCTAACCAACATTACCGACTTTGATGAAGTCAAAGCCAAGTTGGGAAACTTAGATTAGCAGTAAGGAAAACAACTAACTTTCAAGAGAGGTTTACATGACTGCTCGTTCCTCACACCGCTACTTATTACCAACAGCTAAAGGCTCAAAAAGCCCCGCCCATCAATTTTTGAAAGAACACAAAATCAACCCAGGCGACCTCCTGTTTATCGGGATTTGCTTAACTTCGTTCGCTTATTTCACCGCCCGCGAGCCAATTCTAATTGCAACGCTCGGCTGTTCCAGCATAGTCTTTTTGAGTTTGTGGCACACCGCTAAAGCAATTCCAATTGTAGAGCGATATATCGGCTGCAAAATTCGATTTTGGCACGTTGCTACTGCCATCATTACCTCCACTGCACTGTGCTCCGTGCTCGATTCTCCCGCCAACGCCATCTTCCTCTCCGGCTTAGAAGAATTTATGAATGAGCTAGCAGAAGGAGCATCTTCCGCAGGAGGTGAAGCTATTGATTCCGAAGTCATCGAACTGATTTTTAACTTAATTCGCGGAGCCTTTCTTTTATTAGTAGCAGCCGCGTCTCTTTTTGCTTACAACCAAGCGCAACAAGGTAATGACTGGCGACCAATTGTGACTCAAGTTGCCTTAGCTTTTGCCATTGTAATTGCCATTGACGTAATAACTTTCCTCTTCATTGGCAATGGCGGTGGCGCTTAATAGGGAGTGGGGAATGGGGAGTGGGGAGTGGGGAAAAAGTACAAAGAAGAGCAGGAAGTAAGCGTCAAATTCTCCCCCTCTCCCCTTCCCCCACTCTCCCCCTCTCCCTTCTCCCACTCCCCACTCCCCTTATTACCATGCTCAAAGACCCAGATAAAGACTTCATTTCAGTTAACAAGATTCTCGGCAAACAAGCCAGTATCGGCTTCATTCCTGCCGAGCAGTTCCTTCCCTGGATGGTAATTGCCGTCATTTCCTACATTCTAACTAACGGCTTCTTCAGCTTAGGAATGCCTTGGTTTTTCACCACTGCATTCTGGCTAATTGTCAGTTGGTGGTTTCTAACTGGCAACAAACCGCACCAGTTCATAGATCGGTTTAGAACGCCGCCGGGTAACGAATGGCACAACGGCAATCTCTTATACCTATCTCCGATTGCAGAAAATAGGTCAGAACCCCTTCGCGAGCGCTACAAAGACTCGCAAGTGCGCGTCAAACTTCCACCCAAAATTGTTCTCAATCAACCGTCCGGCTCGAACCGACTTATGCCTTTTCAAAACTACCAAAATCTCTTGTGCCTAGTCACCGTCAAAAAAGATGGTCGAGAAGTTTCTGGCTACCTCCTCAACGAAGGAAACCAATACCAAGTCGTCTTCGGATTCAAAACAAATGGCTTTCACAACCTCCTGCACCGCAGCGAAGTCAGCAATGCAGCCAATGCTTTAGAAGAGGGACTCAAAGACATCCCTTTTGGCGAAAAAATGACCTTCCACACTAGCTGTTACAGCAGCGATCGCGCCCGCCAGCAGGAACTCGCAAACCTGGCTGACAACTGTCAATTAAGCCCCGTCTCTGTACTGGCAAGAAACGAACAAAAACGCATCCAAGAACTCACCCAAACTGGCACTAGGCAACTGTGGGAGCAAATCATTTTTTGTACTTGGACATTCAACGCTCGATCGGGTTCCAAAGCCAACGACCCTTTGAGCAAATTTATCGACTGGAGCAGCAACACTGCTAACAGCATTGCTGCCACATTCACAGGCAACGAACGCATCTACTCCGAGCGCTTTTACAAGCAATTGCTACTGCAATCTGTAGAGCAAGGTTACACTCCTTGGGAATTGCTGCTCAACACTAAAATCGGACTAGAAATTCAACCGATGAACAGCGTCGAACTGTGGCAATGGTTGTGGAAAAAGTTTAACAATGCGCCTGCCCCGCCCATTCCGCAGCTTCTCGTTTTAGAAGAAACCTCCACCGATTACAAACTTACTGAAATTAGAAATAACCGCAAACACGCCTGCACAATTTTAATTGAAGGTTGCCAGGGCAGGTCGAGCTGTCCGGAACACAGAAAAGCTAGCTCGCGCATTTGGCTTCCCGGTAGAAACACAGAATGCGGCGTGCTGACAATGGAAGATGCGCCGGGGGGCTGGATCAACACCAGAGAACAACTGCAATGGCTGTGGAAAATTATGAGCAACAGGCACGTTCGCGATACAGAAGCCGTTGTAGAAATCAGCGCTGCCTCTAGCTTTTTAATCCAAGACAATTTGGCAAGGCAAGCAAAACTTGCCAAAAGCGCCAAAACTCGCGCCATAGAAAAAGGTCAAGGTCGAGATGTCGGCGCTGAAGTCAAGCAGGAAGAATCATTTGAGGCGCAAAAAAGAATTTATAAAGGCGCAAGAACTCTTCACGCCGCTGTTGTTTTCTTAGTATATCGACCGACTAAAGAGCAACTCTCCCAAGCTTGCTTGATGCTGTCTAATAGTTTTGGAAGTGCCAAGGTACTCAGAGAACGCCACATTGCGTGGCAACTGTGGCTAGAAACTTTGCCCGTTACTCAAAGTTGGCTGTTGCACAGCAGTTCGCTAATTAACGAACGCCGCTTGACATTTGACACAGAAACCGTTGCTGGTGTCTTGCCCTTAACTGCCGTCAGAGACATTGACCAAAAAGGAGTTGAATTTATTGCCAAAGGCGGCAAACCCGTGTGCGTTGACCTTCTGCACGATCGAACGAGCCGAGGCATCATCACCGGAGAAAGCGGCAGCGGCAAATCAGTTTTAGGGTGGCGATTTGCCGTCGATGCTTTAGCTGCAAATATCCCCGTTGTCGGCATGGATATTTCGTCAGGAAATGGCAGCACTTTTGAGACAGCAGTGAAATTATTGGGCGATGACGGCGCGTACTACGACATCACGAGATGCAGCTCAAATTTGCTCGAAATACCTGATTTGAGACGCTTTGAAAAAGAAGAGCGATCGCGCCGCTTAGACCAGTGGAAAGAGTTTGTCAGAAAAGCGCTAACTATTATCAGCATGGGCAAGGTAAGCGACCCCAAATTAGCGCAGCGAGTGGATGCCCTCATCCTGCTAGCTATCAAAAACTTTCTAGCAGATCCAGAAATTATAGAGCGCTACAACACTGCTTTTGAAAAAGGTTGGAAATCAGCTCAGTGGCAAGAAATTCCCACCCTCAAAGATTTCCTTAAATTCTGCACCAAAGAGCAACTTAACCTGCAAAACTTTACTGACTTAGACCGCATAGCCATCAACCAAATCGTTACCCAATGCCATGCCTTACTAGCATCGCCTTTAGGGAAAGCAATTGGCAGACCGAGTACCTTTTCACCCTCACCCGCCATCAAGTTTTTTGCCTTCAGCGGTTTGACTAACGAACAAGACCAATACCTGATGGCAATTAATGCCCACGCTGCTTGCATTCGCAATGCCCTCTCGCATCCTAAAAGCTTATTTATTGGAGACGAACTCTCAATTTTGTTCAAAAAAGACGGGTTTGCCGAAGTAGTGGGCGAACTCTGTGCAGTAGGTCGAAAAAACGGCATTTCAGTCCTTTTGATCTCGCAAGACATCGACAGTATTTGCGATTGCAGTGCAGGAGCCACAATTCTGCAAAACATGGTCTACAGAATCACCGGTCGCATTACATCAAATGGCGCAACATCTTGGGCTAAACGCATAGGATATCCGCCAGAAATTATCAGCCAAAACGCGACAGAAGCCTTCCTTCCCCGCGCTGCCGATCTCTGTTCAAATTGGTTAATCGAAAAAGGCGGCCGCTTCTGGCAAACCCAGTATTATCCCGGAGAAATGATTCTGGCTTCAGTTGCCAATAACCCAGCAGAACAAGCAGCGCGCGATCGTATTATGGCTCAGTATCCCAACACAATGCGAGGACAGCTACTAGCACTTAAACAGTTTACCTCTGAATACGTCGCTGCTATCAAAGAAGGGCGTTTTTTAGCAACGATCGGACAGCAACAAAATGTTGCACCTCTTGACAAGAAACCACCCCATCAACCAGACCTAGTTGCCAGTTAACGATCCAATATTTTTGGATTTTAGATTGCCGACAATCTACCTGGAAATTCACATCTAAATTCTTTACCTATCCGCTATGTAATTAATTTCACGTCTCCGCTCAAATATCTCATATTTCTTGAGTAAAATCAGCGCATAGTTCCCTCACCAATTCCCAATTATCACTTCCCAATCACCAATTCCCGATCACCAATCACCAATTCCCAATTCCCAATTCCCAATTACCAATTCCCAATTACCCATAACGGAGGCAAAACCGTGAAACCAACTAATACGCTCAATGCCAAACTCACCTCAAGCATTCCTCTCACCCTGCTGGGATTGCTGTTAACTGTTGAAACCGTACAAGCCCAAACCCAAAGCAACCAACCGACATCAACTTTTAGGACTATATCTAGAGAAGAAGGCGGACTTAATAACCCTGTTAATAACTTGCAAGACTTACCAATCGACCAACCAAGTTTGCCCTTTTCCCCTAACAGAATTTCTGCCCCTACTGCTAACCCTTCTTTAATTCAACCATTTAATAGCAGCCTTAATCCAACCTTTGACAGCTTGACAACTCCTAACCCGCAACTAGAAAGTCAAATTCAACAACAAGCCCCCAAGGTTTTGACCGGCAATCTCGAAACTTCAATTGACAGCGTATCTAACAGCATTCCCAATGCAATTTCTAGCGTATCTAACAGCATTTCAAGCGTTTGGGACAGCGCATTGTCATTCATCGAAGAAATCAAAGGCGAAATCGACCAAACTTTAAAATCGTTCCTCGGTTCCCTCAAAGTCCCAGACCTCAAAGAAGCTGTAGAAAGCATTATGAAAGGCAGTTCAGATGGCAACAAAGGAGCCAAACTTTCCGCTGCCTTAGAGAACAAACCAAACGGCTCCTACAGCCTCCGCGAAGACTTGGCAGACCAAGCGCAACAGCAAACATCTATTAACGAAGCCAGCAACGCCACCCTCAGCAAATCAGCTCAGGAAAAGCAAATTCAAATGAAAGAAATTGTCGAGCAAAACGCGGAACAAACCAACCAGCTAAGTGCCATTTCAGCGCAACTTGGCGAAGATTCAGAGAACCAAGATATTACCCAGAATATTATGCGTAACATTTCTCAACAAACAGCGATCGCAGCTCAACAAACAGCGCTAGTAACAGAGAATCAAAGCGCGCTAATCATGCAAAACCAACAAGCCCAAATTGACCGCGCTCTTGCTAACGTACTCAGCGCTCAACAAGCCAAAGAACTTAGCGAACTCAACATCACTCACAGGCAAGAAAGTGCAGCTGCGAGTACAGCCTCCGCTACTCAAGCTGGACTCATGCAAATGCCCGGAGGAATAACGCTCGGCAGAGACAATGAAGGCAGCGAAGTAGTTTCAGAAAAATAAGGCAATCTGTGGGGGCTTGTTTATCCCCGGTCAAAGCTACTGACTTGAGGCAGTGAACCCCCTATCAAAAATCTTAAATCGGTTGGCAACCCGCTGACGAAAGATAGTTTCAAACGAATACTGAACCATGTTAACTTTCACCCAAAATTTCTTAGCGCAAAGTACATCAGGCCAAGCACTAGACACTTTAAAAGGTGCTGTAGAGGTCTCCAAAAAAACAGCAGAATCGTGGCAAGAAGTTTGGTTTGTCACCTTTAACACCAACGAATCAGCACTTTGGATATCTCTCGTAAAATTGGGGTTTATCCTTGCCGGTATGTCCCTCATCTACCTAGCTGTCAGCAGCGGCAAAGAAATCATTGAAAAACAGTCTTGGTCCGAACTAGCTACCATGTTTGTCTGGCCGGTTGTCATCGTTTTCTTCCTCAGCAACAACGGCAAACTCCTCGCTGAAACTGTGAAATTTATCAGGGCAGTCGGTCAAGCCCAAGTCGTAAAAACCTTGGACATTCAAGTCGGAGAAATGACCTTCTACCGCGCTCTCAGCGACGTTACCCTTACCAGTTCCGCCAAAGAAGAAATTGAGAAACTCTACAGCGAATGCCAAGGAAAAGTAGGCGAAGCCCTTATTGAGTGTTGGGATACAAAAAAAGAACCAGCTCAAACCATCCTGCAAGAAGCTGAGAAACAGAATGGAGGCCCCCTACAATCCCTGCAAAATTTCGTCCAGTCCCTAGCTAGCGCTGCCCAAAATCCCGGTCAAGTAGTGAACGGCTACTTGAGTGGAGATGTATCAGCGCAAATATTCAGGTCTGTAGCCCTGCCCATTATCCGGCTCATTCTCTGGGGATTGCAGTGGGCTTATGTCAACATCTTGGAAGCTGCCCTGCTATTAACAGCACTATTCGCTCCTATCGCTATGGGGCTGTCGCTGCTGCCGCTTTCTGGGCGGCCGATATGGGCTTGGCTAGTTGGTTTTTTCTCCTTATTTGGCATCCAACTCGGCTACAACATTGTAGTCGGATTGGCAGCCGTAATTATTGTCAAATCACAAGCCGAGCTCATCACAGATATTGCCTTTTTGCTATTTCTCGCCGTGTTCGCTCCAACTTTAGCAACCCTAGTGGTCAAAGGCGGTGGCACAGCGCTCTATAAGAGCATAGCTTCCAACACCAAACAGTTAACAAACAACATCAGCAACGCTATAGGCGTCCTCATCGGCAAATTTGTCTAGCAATAATTTGTTTTTCACCGACCGTTCAACAATTTACTCAGCCTATTCACTCTTGAAATTTGAAGTTGACTGATACCGTGATGAAACTAAAAACAACAGAACCGCTTCTCCCCGAATCTAAAAACCTGTTAGCCCTGTGTTTTGTCGGACTAACTACCTTTGTCGCTCTCCTCACGCTGGGATTTCTCATCAATACATTCAGCCTCAGAGCACTTTCCATGAGAAAAACCACCTTCGTTCAGTTGCAAGACGGAACCTCCGCGCGAATTGTAGAAGAAGACGGCCTCTACCGCAGCGATGAAACCATCAAAAAATTTGTCTCAAATTGGGTGCAGCTAACTTTTAGTTGGGACGGCAAAATTCCCGGCACAAACGACCCCGACTCAGGCATTAAAGTTAAAGGCAGCTCTAAAATTCCTACTACTGCTTGGATGGCTTCTTTGATGATGGAGTCGCAGTTTGGCAAGGCTTCTTTAGTCGAATTGGCTAAACTTGTACCCAGCTCGGTTTTTGAAGGTAAAACTCGCTCGACTGCTTACATTTCCCTAATTTCAAAACCCAGGCAAATTCAAAAAGGTGTTTGGGAAGTTGATATCATCGCCACCCGCGTCCTGCTCGACCAAAATGCAGGTGAAAGTCGAGAACCGTTCAACCGTACCATTACTGTCAAAGCTGTTGAAATTCCCATTTCTCCCTTGGGCGAGAGTGCCAACTCTGTTGAAAAAACAGTCTATTCTTTGAGGGCAGCAGGATTAGAAATTGCGCGAATTGTCGAATTTAAACCCTAGAAACAGCAACAATTAACAAGGATACCTGTGATGAAACCTAATAATCCAATAAATATCGATCGCAGCAACTTGCCGAGCGGTGCAAGTAGGAAAAACGATTTCCTCGAATCAGCAGAGTCAATCAATTCAATGGCAACTGATAGCAGCAGCGACAGCTCGCGCGCGCCGGTGTCAAAGGCTGAATTTTCTCCTAATTACAATCCCAACTCGATCGGCGCACTCGACCCAGAAGAACAAAAAGAAATTGCTGACTACAATCCTAATGCCCCACTTGAACTAGAAGCTCAATACCAGCTCGCTCAAGATGAAGAGAAACTCTTGCCGCCGCCTGTTTCAGAAAGAGGCATTCCCAGAACAGTTACGATGCTTTTAGCGACTGGAGCTGCGGTGTTATTCGCCGTTGGAGTGTGGAATGTAGTTAAACCGCGCGAGGGTGTAAAACAAATTGCCCAACGGACACCTAAAGAAACAAAAGAGCCTCTAATTCAAGATGAAAAACCGGAGTTGCTGGCTAAATTAGCTTACCTTGACCAACAAAAACTGTTAGCCGAAAAACGGCAAAAAACCGCAAAACCCAAACCAGAACCGTCACCCAAACCATCAAGAGCTCCCCGAACTGCGCTTTCTCCGAGAACTCCGCGTCTAGTCGCTACCCGGAGCGCTGCGCCGCCACCTACTCCTCTACGCGAACCCCTACCCGCACCCCGAACAGTAGTGCGGACAGTAACAGTACCCGCACCCATACCGCAAAGAACACCCGCGCCCCCACCAGCCCCCATACCCAAACCGTTAATACCCCCACCTTTAATTCCAACTCCAACATCCGAAAAAATCGACCCGTTTGAGCGGTGGAACCAACTCGCTCAACTAGGACAAATTAGGGGAAATTTTGACCCTAACCAAATAGCGAATGCCGCGAGTGCAACACCAAGCACTCCAGCGACAACAAGCGCTACCGCCGCCGCTCTGACAAAGCCAGCTCCAACAACTGAATTCCTAACAGTCAATGTCGGCAACCAAAAGTCGCAACCCTCATACGTTTCTTTCGAGCAAATCCGAGAAAAACTATATAGCCACCCAAATAACGCCAGCGGGGAAAGGCTACACCCGGAGTTTCCTTATGGAGATAACAGCCTCGAAACCACCGACAACTCCCAAAACCCCACTAACCAATTAACTCCGAATGCCCTTTCCCCCCAAATAAGTTCCGATTCTACTGATAACTCAATCGAGACGGAGACTCGACTCAGTGCTAGCCGAACGTCCTTGCCCGATACAGAATTTCAAACCCTTTCCCCAGAAACTGCAAAGGAGGCGGATGCCTTAACAAATTCCCCAACCGCAGAACAAGTAAACTCCCCAGGGGCAAAAGGCATTCTCAACCGCACGCCCCAAACGGACTCAACCTCCCAAACAGCGATTGTTCCCCTTGGAACCACAGCCAACGGCATAGTTTCGGTTCCCCTGCTGTGGGATGAAAGCTCAAACAAACAGCAGGGAGACAAATTTGCCGTCACCCTCACAGACAACGTAACGGCAACTGACGGCTTTGTTGCTTTTCCAGTCGGCACAGTTGTCATTGCCAAAGCCAACACCGTCAGCTTGACCAATCGCATGGTACAAGCTACTGCTGTGGCGCTCGTCTACTCTGATAGAAACGGTCAGATTAAACAGCAGCCCATTCCAGAAGGCGCAATTTTGATTGCAGGAGAGGGCGGGCGGCCACTGATTGCTTCAGGCTACTTCGACCCAGGGAACGATATTGCCGGACAAGATATCCTCACCGCAGTGCTGTCGGGAGTTGCACGAGTCGGTCAAGTGTTCGCAGAGCCTAAAGTCAGGAGTTCTAGCAGTATTAGCGGTGGGTTTGGGAGCAGCACAACCACCGTTGAAAGTCGAGACCCCCAAATTTGGTCAGCCGTCCTCGATGGCTTTTTCAGCCCCCTAGCAAAACGGATGGAAAGCCGCTCGGATAGAGCAACTGAAGAACTTTTAAACCGCCCCAACGTAGCTGTGGTTAACAAGGGAACCCCCGTTTCTATTACTGTTAACAGCTTTCTCAACATCCATCGATAACAATTATGAATGCTACAATGGTCGAACCAAAAATCAAACTTCTCAGTTTGTCAATCCTTGCAGCAGCGCTCGCTGCTGCGAGCTACCCGAACTGTGCTTTTTCTCAATCGAGGGTAACAGGCTATCAAACTGTAGGTAGAGACATTGCTGTCAATAGCGCGATCGATATTTTAGTCTATCCCGGTCGCGCAAGTGCGATCGACTTCAGCTCAACCGACGAAGCTCTCGCCTACGTTTTAATTGCCGACCCCTCAAAAGTAGTTTTCAGCACCGACGCACAGTTGGCAAGCGGCCGAGCCAAAACTGTTTTCTTGCGTCCCATTCAAGCGCTCAATTTTCCGGGAGCTACCACAGCTACCATCACCAACCTCTCAATCAAAACTGTAGATTCAAAAGGGAAACAGCGACTTTACAACTTCAACATCGTTCCTACCAACAAAGAACCAGAACACCTAGGAATTCGCATCGCACCCGTCACCCCAAGAATGTCGCCGACTGTGAACGTTGATAGAGGTCGCGCACCCACAGCATCAGATGTCGAAAAAGGATTGCTGATTGCCATTCAAAAAGGCTACACAGCAGCCAACGACCCAGTAGTCTACAGCGTGCGACAATTTTTAGCTCTAGTAAGAAACCACAATCTATCGGCGGTCGATGCTGCTGCACGAGCCGGAGTAGACTTGTCTGTAATTGTCGAGCTGAGCCGCATTGCACGAGAAGAGCTGAACTACCCTGGAACGAGATTCGAGCAGCGACAACCGCCAACAGTCAAGAGGGAGTAGGGAGTGGTCCGTGGGGATTCGGGAGTATTCAAGAGGGATTCGTCCGTGGGGATTCGGGATTCGTCCGTCAGTGTCGCTAACCGCTCGCTCTGAGAACATATGGCTTTTGACTGATTTTGATTGGTTTGAAGCGGCGCTATTAATAATAGCAATTAGTCAAACAGCCCGCGCCAGAGCGAGCGGGGATGGTGAGTGAGGAGGGGAGAATTTTTCTACTTCTGGCTCAACACTTCGCTTTAGTTATGAGTTGTAAATTGACCTTGACAATATTTGTTTGTGGAGCACTTTAGCAGTAATACCTTCCAAAAATAACGTTTTTTTCCTCATTTACTACTTCTTTTTTTCAACCAATGTTCCGCCCAAAAAGCTCTGTTCCAAAAAAGTCTGTCCTCCCGCTGCGCGTTGTGCTTACAGTCCCCAACGCTCTCCTAATTTCAACCTTACTAGCTCTAACGGGATGGCTTTCTTTTCAAACAGGGCGGCAGAC
>Ga0247774_1000573_pt1 | contig 18237 bp, 9 predicted proteins | sample UWRJL001104B6_FD_179933 | JGI IMG/M metagenome (GOLD analysis project Ga0247774, IMG submission 179933) | Plant litter microbial communities from Arlington Agricultural Research Station in Wisconsin, United States - UWRJ-L001-104B-6 | ecosystem: Environmental > Terrestrial > Plant litter >... | reverse complement strand
CTGAAAGACACAAACGGCGACACGGTTTCGAGCACATCGTATATTCTCTTGGATTTAATCTGCATTATGCTCCACAGATATCTTGAAATCATCGGAGAGTATCGTGGTGTTAAAAGGATAAAGACGTGCCTTTGCAGAGTCCTCTGGAATTTTGTGTCATGAGAAATCAGGATTGCGCTCGCAAGCTCATTAATAGCAATCAGTGGTTCAACTATGATGAGACTCCTACATATTTTCCCGCAGCAAGTCTTTTTTTCACGTCCTAGTTGCGAACCATGCACATCAATTAGGATAGCCTTGCTCGTAACACCTTTAATGCTACTCGGCAGCTAGTCTGTACTCCATATCTCCGATCGTACCAGATATCCGACCACCGGTTGGCGCATCATGCTGTCGAATATTCGTCAGAACGCAGGCATCAGGGGGCTCATGCGGCGTAGATGTTATGGGGCAATTCTTCGGTCCCGTGGGGAGGCTGATTCGCAGTACGGCCAAGCTAGTGCTTTGCAAAGCGGGATTCCAATTCAAAAAATTGTGACTGAAGCTCCATGAATGACAGAACTGGTGTTGGCCCTCAAGGAAGGGCCAAACAACGGCCGAAAGGTAATTTGAAAATATATCGAAATTCCAAAGCCAAACAGAACAGCCTCGGGTGCCTGGTGGCTTGCTGACGGGAAGGAATCATTCTGGTGATGGTTAGGTGTATCGGAGATCGAGGAGCTCGGTAGGCAAGTACTCCGTGAAATGTGTCCTTCAATGCTCCTGCGCACTGTCTGATCTGGCCTAGTTTCGCGGCAACCTTACAGTGCAAATTATGTCCTTGTTAACATTGAAATGCATAGAACCATGCTCAGCCATCCGGTAAATTTGGACCCCGCAGATTCCCGCAGCTAGGCACAACATACACTGCCAGTGTATCTCTCGCGTTAGAACGGGCGGAATCGTGCCACAAACGCTTTACACGGGCAGGACGGCCTCACGCTTATTCACGTTTGCTCTCCTCTAAACCATTTCTTGGCGTGTCGAATCGGAGCTGACGCAATCCCATTCCAGGTTTCTCACGTTGACGGTCCCATCAATATCTTGAGTAAATGGGCTCAGGTGGTGGGCAGTTGGTGCTCAAAACGGTCCTGCCCGTTTTCTCCAATGGCCTGCCACTGTTCAATCTACGTCTCACGAATCCATATCTTGTATGTTATTAGGATCACGGACAATATGTCTTGTAACGCACGTCACGCTGAGAGCTTGTCAATGGCCTCTACCGTTCGACTCCTCTCTAGACTCACTGACAGTACTGTCTCATCGACTTTGGGCTAGAAGTAAGAGGGCTACTTGTCCTCATGGCATCTGATATTGACCTCCTGCCTCCTGCGGGCCATTCCCTTGCTGCCGACTCAAGTTTCATAAACACAGAAATGCAGTATAGATTGAGCAAAACCTGATCACTAGAGAAAGTCTAGCTGCACAGCAGGAAGAAGTGCCAATCTTTTAATCTGGATATGTCGGAGAAGTGCGTGGGACTAGGCCAATGGTTTCCACGACGGCCATGGGTATGAAATTCCTACGATTACAATAACGCTAAATATTCCCCTGGAATGCCGGGTTCCGCCGTGCTGCGGTGATTGTCTGCTTGGTCGCCATGGCGGCTTGCCGAAACCGAGGTGCAATTCGAGGCCGCCCAAACCGGGCAGGGACCCTCCTGTTACGATGCGAGAGTCATGGTGAATATACGCCGGCCATACACCTCCACCATGCGTGATGGTTTTGAGAGTAACCTCTTTCAACCCGAAAATAAATCTACACTCGAGCGAACAAGCATGCATACAACTCAATAGTGTGCATTGCTTGTGCAGACAATGCAGACACGGGGAATGTAAAGCGAACGGATAGCGAGAGGTTATACTCGACAATCGCCAAATCTGGCAGGTCCACTTTCACCCATCACATTTCGCTTGAGAAACCTCGGCATAGGACTGTTAGTCTCAACTTTATCCAATGCGAGCATATCCGCCATTCGTACTATGGTGGTATAAACCCTTGTATTGTACGAGATTTACTAATTGCGAGGAAAACCGCGGATCTAAACGTAGGTCGCCGTATCGATTGTTCCACCTCTAGATGAAGAGGTTGGCTGATGTCGAGTCGGGGGACTTGAAGATGCAGGTGCCCGAAACCTTCAATTCCTCGCATTAAATTCTACTACACAGAGTACCCGCCGCCTAATGGTTTTTTTTAACACTGACCAGAGCCATTCATTGACGGACCAGGATGTTCACCACCACGAGGCAATAGCCACCAAATATGGTAGGCATGGCGCCAATGCCAAAGAAAGCAAGGGCGAAGAACCCCGAAGTGATTGATCGTGGTGCGATGCCTCCCTGTCACAGCGCAAATCACCCGACGATGAACCCCACCATCGGTGCCAGATGACCTGCCAGTGGCCTTGCACAAGGCCCGCGGGCTCCTCGACGAAACCAGCGATCGTCATTAATGGGGCTGGACTGGGCTGGACTGGGCTGGATTGGGCTGATGATGGGTCGTTAATGAACAGCAAAGAACCCAAATTGCCATCAACAATTGTTCCAGCGGCTTCAAAGGGTCCTGATTAGGTATTGCCCAGAAAATGGCCTGGTCGTCAATCTCCATGCGGCGTCGCAAAGCCTTGCAAGCGACCCCAGCTTTGATTTTCAGCAACTGGCATGAGAGAGAGAGAGAGGGTGGAGGGGTTCGGCCGGACTTGGAATGTGGCAGCGATATCGCCACCGCCGGCAGAGAGGCCGAAGTCCGGATTCGACTAGAGAGAGAATATCGGGCTCTTTTCCCTTTCCAGGTTATTTTGCGATTTCTTTTAGCTAGATTTGCCATTCCAAGTTTACCAGGTATACCAGGCTGCGAACATGTCGCTCACTACGAAGTATCTCCACTCTGCTGACGATCTACCAAAGAGTGCAAGCAAAGGCGGGCAGAGCACAGCAATTTGGGGGTCTGTCTCCAGAATAGCAACCGTCCGTACCGCAGGCTACCACCGACGACAAAAATAACGGTGGGCAGGCTGGGAGCATCTATTAACATGGCGGTTGCCAATCCGGTGGCATTCCGGAATCTGCCTGGCTGCACCGTGAGGGGGGGGTGGGACAGTGATGCGAGGGCGTGTGCTTTGCGCAGAACTGCACCGCCGCCCTATCAAAGTACTTGGTACGGCATCGATCTCTTCCCGTTTGCCCGTCCTCTTACTACGACCACCACATCCCATCGGCAGGCCTGCGAAGGGGCCCGTTTATGCCCATGGTGTGTACCTTGCGTGCCATGCCACACTCTCGTCAGATATGGGCCGAGATCGAAAAAGTGTCTTATTATTTCGTCCTACAGCCCACCTTGGGCCACGATACAAACATATACACCTTCCTCCCTACCTTTTTTCTCCATTCGCTTACTTCCTTCTCTCCCCGAAATCCAGGATTTTTTTCCCCTCGAGGACCCAACGCACGTCATCGACTAACACTCTTCCCTCGACTTTGGTCACAACGAGTGATCACTTAAACACACAAGTAACCTTCTCAGCCGAACAACCTAGCCTCTCACCAGACAACCCCGTATAGGCAATGCGATAAACACCCTTTCCGTTTTCGACCAACGAAACCGACTGTGTGTTGACACAATGTTGGCAAAGTCGAGTCTCAATATTCGGCGGCTCATCAGCCAGAAGAAGGAGGAAGGCGGGGAATTCATGGAATATGGCGCTGCCTTGCGAGCAGAACACCGCGGGCGGACACAGTCTTGGATGTCAACAAGAGAAACGCGGAGGAAGGCACCGCCTGCACCTATCGTCATTAGTCATGTCCACACTTTCGACTCGGGTTCATTATCAGAACCGAGGCCGGCACCGCGGCTACCGAATACGCCGCCATTGTCAGGATCCCTCAGCTGCGAGAGTAGGGCAGACGGACCACCGCGGACACCTAGAACGCCCAAGACGAGTCACAGTAGGCAAAGTTCCAAGTCTTTGTCGCCCAACTCCCGGGCGTCGCCACGAATGTCACAGCAACAAACAGCGACGAGCCGGAGGACTACTTTATCGGGTCAGACCCCTCGCCGGAAGCCTATGGAGTCCTCGCCAAGGCCGTCACTCAACCTGCCCGAGAAGCAGAATCATTTTAGCGCTGATGTAGAAGAGGGGACGAGGAGAGTGACTGTGGATCCTACCAGGCTGGAGGGTTGGTCCGACAGCGTACAGCAACTCATCCGCGATACTGACCAGGCCTTCAAATTTAACAACACGGGTCTCCTGACTCCCGAACACCACGTCTTTGTTCTCAACCGCAGGAAAAACAGCCTCGAGAAGGACCTCCCACCGCTTCCCCTCAAAACACCCGAAGACAGGAGCCGGCCGTCAACATCCAACTCGACAACAAAAAGGCCAGAAACACCAAGAATCATTACTACCCCAAATACCCCTCCTCTCCCATCCTCAACCACCCCACACATCCAAGAACAGATGACAGCCCCTCACAAGAAGACGCCCCTATCAATCAGGGAGCGAAAGCAAAAGGAGAAACGGTCGGCTAAGCCGAAGCCGCTATTCAAGTCTCGGCTGGCGGCGCCTAAGCAACATCACCACCCACGATGGACGCTCGGCGAAAACGTGGCCGAGCTGTTCAGCGGCTTCAAGAAGATTGAGGCCGACGAGATGATCACGCCCGAGGACGTGGAAGAATTCAGGCGTAACCGGCTCAGCGCCATGGGACACGCCAAGCACCAAAAGTCAAGCGAGTCACTCCGAAGTGAGGCCACCGAGGCCGGTGGCGAGACACCCATCGAGCCGTTTCACCTCGACGACCTCCCGACCCGCATTGGGGCCGCCGGTGTCAAGACCGCCCTTACGCCTATCGACCCGCCTGCCCGTGGTGCCCGGTCATTTGATTCGGTTGTTCGCCGGGATTTTTCCGCTGCCAAGATGGCGACTGCTTCGACAACCGCGCCTATCGAGGAAGAAGTTGTAATTTCGCCACTCAGTCCTGTGGATGCCCAATATGACCTGCCTATTCAGAGCAATATCGAATCTATCCCAATCCCGCCGAAGAACCCCGCTCGCATGGCCAGGGAGAAAAAGACTACGCCGGAGATCCCCCAAGTGATGGTTACGTCACCGGATAACCGCCGCCACCGGCCGACTTCGACGATCCCATTCCCAACGCTGAGCCCCTTTGCTCCTTCGGAAGATGATGATTATGTATACTTCAAGTCGACGCCCTGCACTCTCACGCAGCCTGGTCTCCAGCACGGGACGATCCGTTTCTCCAAGGCGGACTTGAACATGAAGAAGGCTACGGCGGATAACACTCTCGACTGGACGGCTTTCCAAATGGCCATCCTGGGTGGCGTGGGAGATTACTATACCGGCAGCTCGGACTGGCTCTATGGGCAGCACAGCGATGACGAAGAAGCCGAGGACCTCGCCGAATGGTTTGCGGACTTCAACTTTGAGACATCGGGACACCTTGTTACGGAGGAGGATCTTATTTTTGAGGGCAGTCCGAGCACATGCGAGTACTCACTGTCGCCCATCTCCACCTCCGGTGAGGAGGATGACTACGATGACGATGAGCTCGATGACGATGAGATCCCCACCGAATTGGACCTCCCCATTCCCGTGGTGTCGGAGCATCCCGGTGGGTTCTGGAATGAAGGAAGCTTTGACTCTTCAAAGTTTGTCACAAAGGGGTGCGGCATCAAGCGGTGGACGGTTGAGGGACATCCGAAGCCGTACACCACGAGGGGATCGATGGACAGCACTGTCAGCGGGATTCCGAGCTTGCCACAGAGTCCGATGATGCCCCTCGTGGTGGCGGCGTCGCCGCGCGCCAACAGGAAGGATGTGGAGGTTGTGCCCATGGGGTATAACCTGGGCCATGACTTGGGGGACTTCCTCCGGTGGGAGGCGGAGCACATGTATGCCGGTGGGGAGTACAATGACAGGGATTTCTCATGAAGAACGGCGGAGCACGAATTACTCGACGAGGTCATCTTTTTACGACGCTCTTTATACCATTTTCTTTATTTTTTTTGTTCTTGTTTGTTATAACTAGCGAGGAGTTTGGAGGCAATTTGTTTTTGGATTTAGGGCACTTAGGGATTACAGGACTTACTCTCACTTGATACCATGGGTTTTGGGGGATTTTCGCAATGAAGGCCTTATCTTTCTTAGGCTGGCGCAATGGACTGGACATTACCTCTAAATGAGGAACATCAGAACTAGACTACTTGGATACGTTCCACGCGTGGAATAAGCAAGACGAGCACCAGACGACTAGCTATCTTAACCCCGATGACCTGGGGATAGATAATAAATCTCTATGAGAAACAAATCTGCGTTCCCGCGTCGTGTGATGAGTGTGGTTGCTAGCAAGTGCGGTTTGTTTTGACTAGTATAGCCCCGTCCTTGGAGGCGCGAGTGTAATGCAGCTCGCCTGAAGTACGACAAGACTTTCCACCGCGATGAGATTGAATCTGCCATTGACCTAGAGTCCATGCATTGCACCTCACCAAGGCCACATTAACTCTACTAGTTGATATCGCAAACTTCTCAGCCTAGTTCTGCCCCCAACACATTCAATTCTCGAGAGGTCCAAATGCCAAGAGCTGTAGTTAATCAGCCACATTAGCTCACAGGCCATCCCCTCTCTCTCATCGCAGCGCAGCACTCACGCACGGCCTCCCGTCCGTCCAAACATTTTTCTTTCTCAATCTTCCCGAATGTCCCACTTCTCTCCCGCTCGTTCCGCTCGCCCTGGCCGATACGAATCCCAGGAATCATTCACCCCCCCGCCCTGCCATGGAACGAAAAAGATCAGAAGACCAAAGGATTGCGTTCGCTGCGTCTCTTCAACTGCAGGTTGGTGGCGCCCCACCGGCGGCACTGTTGGATTGTTTCGTTTCATGTGTCATGCTTTGCCGCAGCCAAGGGCGGCGTTCGTGTGCACGAAAGTACCTGCTACGAACCGACGAAAACAGGCAGCGGCATCATCCATGCTCTACCTGCGTTAAGCCACTTAGGTGCCGACGTTTTGTCTTAAGAGATACGATTGTCTTCCTGATATGACGGTATCGTTACCTTGCTTGGATCGACAAGATGCAAAGCGGGCTGAAAAGTCAGGTCTGGGGTAGCACTTTGCAGCAGGTTTTTTTTCCGGCATGGAAACGAAGAAGCGAGTTGCTTACAGCTGCACAGCTCAGGTGTGGCGAACCTGGAGCTCTCATGGATGGCTAACATCTGAGTGGTTGGAAAACTTGTTTCGGTGGGCTGGAAGTTTGGTTGGGCTGAGAAGTGCTTGGTTGGTGGTAAACCGAGACGGGTCGGATTGCTCGAGTGAGTGAGCCTTACAGGTGTAAGTAGACGATGAGTGTTCCCGGCATGAAGGAAGGGAGTGTATGGGGTGCCTAGAAAGGCTAAGATTTCTCTTCTATATTTCAGTTCATTTTGTGCAATGATTCTTCACGATTACAACGGCAGAGATACGGAAACTCTGGGAGAAAGAGCTATCACTGCACAAAAAAATTAGGGTTAGATCTATTCAGAAGCATAAGCTCCGCTTTCTCGGTGCTCAACCGTCCTGCTGCGGCCGAAACACGGCGCGCTGATTCGCCGTAGGGCAGTGCCAGCCTTCGAGCACCTGTTTTAAGTGCCTGGCAGACCGATTTAGCGACCTCGGATCCACCCTGACGGCCATTCCTCCGCGGGTAACCCCGCCACCAGGCACCACCAGAGAGCGGTAGTGTCAGACCCGAATCAACTCCGCCCCGGTTGCGCTCTTTCCCTACTCGTCGTCAATCAATCTCAGACCTTGTGTGCTCATCCGCACCGCCCCCGAAACTTCTAGACTTTGGACGAGACGCCATCGTCAATCAAGAAACCACCATTTACGAGCAGCCTTACGAGGAAGAACCTTCGGGCATCCAAGGTTCGATCGATTGTGGCTGGAGGGTCCTTTCGTACAGAGTACCCCGCAACACGTTCGCGAATTCGCGTAATCGCCTTGCCTGACTCCTTACTCATCCCCAAACTCGGGTTGTTGGTGAACAGCATCACTGTTCAGGCGCATAATTTTAGTTTCTTGTTTGCTATTGACTAGCCCGCCTGTCCGTCTCTCTCTGATCCCGCCATACGAATTAGGATTGCTGCTATTCCTGCGTTGCCAAGGAACAAAGGCGCCGACCCGACCCTAGAAAGAATACTCCGCGTCGGACGGAAGCGCTTCCGTCTTTGTCAGTGATTTCGGGCGGCGGAATCAAAATAGGACCGAGGTGGCCCGTTGGGAACAGGCAGGTTGTGTCCAGTAGCTTGGTCTGGTGTTGGCAGTTGGGCAGTGACGAGGCTGCCACTCGGGAAGGGGTCTCCGGAGCGGGCCAACGGCCATCGGCCACCCCGTTTTCGGCCCCGTTTTGTTTGAGGTAGCCGCCGGCACATTGACAGCATGCAATAGCTTCCTAAAGGCCAAATTTTCCATCTCCTGCTCACTTTTGTCAAACAAACCAACATTTATCAACTGGCCCGAAGTATACTGCGGCCCAACATCTTCGACCTTGTCAAGTACCTTTACGCCTTTATTCGCGCACGCCACCTAGTTCACCTCATCAGCCTAAGGCAACAACCAAAAAATGCTCCGCCGCCCACCTACAACGCTGACCATCACAGCCGAGGACGTCGCCTCCTTCGAGGATCGCCGCGCCAAGGAACTTGCCCTCGCGGCCCGAGCCCAAGCCGCCCAGGTTGCCGCTGCCCACCAAGTCCACCGCACCGCTTCTGCCGTGGATACGGAGATGATGGAGACCGAAGGGGAGGATGTGGCTGTTGACCAGGTACAAGCCCAGCCACAGCAACAGCAACAGCAACAGCAGCACCAGAGATCCAGGACGAGAGACGAGCGACTCGGAATTCCGCCACGCCGTGTAGGCCGATAGAGCGGCCCTGGCGACAATGAGCGGCTCGTCATTCAAGGACAAGACCTCTTGATCGAGTATAGACACCGTCCAGATGCGTCATTTCGGATCAATAACCCGTACCTGGCACGACAGCTGATGCGATCGCACCCTTTGCCGGGGCCGGAGGAGGTTTATGATCAGGAGGGCAGGACGGTGTCGGAGATGTATGAGATGCTTGAGCATTTGCATGAAGGGGGGCTGAATTATGCTACCGCGGACGAGGTAGATGAGTTATTCCAGGTTGAGAGTCCTGATATTATGGATGATGACGAAGTCGAGGAAGGAGATGAGGCGACTGTATACGAAGATGTGGATGCAGGCGAAGTTGAAGAGGAAGAGGGATATGATGGTGGAGAGGAGGGGCACGTTTCGGAGGTGGAGAGTCTTGATGAGATGGAAGGCGTAGAGGTGGAAGAGGTAGGGACGGGGCACCTGCAAGCCGCGAACCTTGCGCATGAAGCAGAGGAGGATGTGGAGAATGAGTATCCGAGTCCGAGCGAGGATGGGGAGTTTGATGTCAATTCCTTGGATGCGGGGACTTGAAAGGTTGCTCTCTGCGTTCTGGAGAGAGGGGTTGAAAGCAACTCGGCAAGGATCTGATCTGGCAGAATGATTTTGCCCGATGTATGTTGGTCCAGACAACGAGGAATCTTGCGGTGAGATGGAGTACAGCCTTGTATGGTAGGCGGCTTGTTTGGAACGGATCTAGCATTCTAGGCTGAAGGATAGATTTGTTGGATTGGTTTTCATTATAAGGAATAAGACTTGTCAAGCACGCTCTAGGTGTTGACCTGCGCCAGACCATATATGAAGAGCAGCTCCCGCAGTCTCCACTTCCGCTGGGAGTGTAGCTAAGTCGCGACCTGCAAATGATCTGGTCCCTGAGCGGCCGTTTTGGCAGATTAAACGACTCTACTACCGTACTACCGCCAACAGCAGCTCGAGGGCTCGTCTAATTCGCTTTCGTTTTCTCCTTCCGCCGGCTCACTGACCACAGAGCAACCCTTTTAGGCACTGGCAGCGGCTCTGGACCTCCTGCTTGATTGACCTTCATCTCATTTTTCGTAAGTGTCGACTTTTCTCTCAGGTCGCTGCATGCTTTGCAATGCTGTCTTGCTGATTTTGCTCTTTGAGCAGCTTTCTACAATATAGATATAGGGTCATTAGGGATCGGGGGAGGGAGAGTCGGGTGCTTCACGTGTCTACGCTGTCAGCAGAAACTTATGCCCCCTCCGCTCTCTCCGGCCGCTCGAAGGGTAAGCAGAGAACGACCGAGACCCGACTTTTAGACAGTGGAAAGAGCATAAACGATAAAGGCCCCAGCAACGGGTAATGATAATCTCTTCCGCAACTTTGTGCCGCGTCTCTTTGAGGGCTGACAAACATTGGAGATTTACGCCTCCTCCCTTCCTCATCCGCGTCTCCGTCGCTTTCGGAGCCGGAGATACCAATCTCCTCCTTTTCTTGGTATTGGCAGAGTCATGCTTTGCGGTTGACTCGCCGGAGTTAAGTATGAGTGTTGCGTGGCCTGGCGGGCACCGCGGAATGCCGCCAAAGTCCTAAGCTTACCATATAGCGTTGTAAACGGAGTTGGGAAAACAAGTTAGGCCGAAGAAGGAAGTCGATTACTTGAGTAACCCAAAAACCTGTTTATTCTCTCTTCTCCAGGCTCTCATCTTCGATCTACAAGAATATACGATAGATGTAGAGGCGCCGGAAAACATGGAGCATCGGTTCTCCGCAACACCAGTTATGAGGAAATCCGTCCGAGTTTCAAGCTAGCAAAGAGAACGTAACTCTCAACTAAAACTGCAAACTCTCGTTAATGTTTGCGCCTCGGTCTTCATGAGATCTCGCGAAAGGTGGCATCACGAGATCCAGAATTCAGCACCTGGGTCTGCTGCTGTTGCTGACAGGCCATTCATTTTAGAACATTTTATTGGGAAACATTGTGAATAAATCATGGTTACACATATGCGAGAGTCCTAGAATACAAACTGTGCCTGCTATTGGACTTGAAAAGACAGTCACCCTGCCAGAACGAAGGTGTAAGCCAACTGCTCTAACGGCGAAACGGAACCGCCGCAGACTTTACACAGTGAATTGGCGATTACAAAACAAAAACAGAGCGTCCCATTTCGATGCAGCTGAAACGGCCCCGATCGAGTGGTCCACTGATAAAAAGTTTTATTCGCCCGGAGATAACGCTCCTCTTGTCAGTCGGACATAACTTCTCATACTCCATTTCCGGAACGGAGCGGCGGCGAGACTTTGTTGTAAGAAAAGGCTGATTGGGCCGCCCGTCCCTCTACGCAATTTTCTTCCCTGACCTGCCATGCCTGTGGCAGTTTCTTGAGCTAACTTCGCTCAATTGACAGAATTAGTATCTTGGCCTCGTAGGGCTGAATTGAGGAAACAATGCAAACAAAGCAAGCGACTAACGTGCCCGTTTAAACAGGCCGGTCATTTTCCTATGTTGGGTGAATGAGGCTTCGCCGACGGGAGCTGACGTGCAGGGTACTCCGGCCAAAGCCGATGCAAAGCATCGGCCGCTTTCTGGAATATCTATGTAGCCGTCCCACTGAGTATCTGATCGCGCCTTCCAGAAACCATTGCGTAGCTTAGATATCATCTTGTAGATTCAGAACAGCTTTCTAAAACAATAGCGTTTTCATTTCCCGACGGAATTAAGGTCAGTCAACTATCGCCGACATTCACCAACAATAATCGCCCGAAACTATGGGTTGAAAAGTCCGAAGAAATAAATCTGCACGTTTCGCATTCGGACTCGAATGCAAGGAGACAGGCTTGCCGACGGGATCGCTAAGCAGTGCAAGATGCAGCTACTGATTAGGAAGCACCTTCCGCCCATTGTTGCTAGCTGTGGGTCTCCAGCTCCACCGCTGCGCCAATCCGGGGACGCAATTGCGTCTCTCGTCGGACAGATATTTCGGCCGATGGACCGCTAACGATTCAAAAGTGTGCGCTCCTGCGGCACTCGCGACGCCGACGTGTCGGAACCGGGCACCACAAACGGTTTCCCAGCTTCCAAAAGTCACCAAAGAGCTTGGTTACTTGGCTACCTACCGATTCAAAGCGGCAAACTAGTTGAGGTAGCGCTCAGCTGAGACCTGCTCACCGACAACCAACAGTATCCCTATTTGGTGTCGATTGAATCTGGCTATCGCATCGAAACTTCATCGCGCACTGCGGATGCCCATGCATGGTTGGAAGCTCTGGATAGCAGGGCTTTTCGTGAAGCCTTGCCAAGTCTCCGAGTTCTTCTACGTACCGCCCTAGTCCCATCTGGGATCTCTCGCACGGCGAAGTGGCTGCTGAAATGCGGTTTGCGGCTCGAACGGTGGGCCAGCCCCGGAGTCGGGGCGTCTCTGATGTCGTTTACGTCCGTTCCAGGTGTGGGGCGGTCGCCGCGTTTGGGTTGGCTTTGAGTCTTTTTTCTCCGTTGTCGAGTCGGAGTTGTCGGGTTATTTTCAAGACTGAAATAACGTCAAGGCGTTATGCTCATTATATTTAGAGACCTTTCTTCGCTTTTTCTCGTCAAGGTTGTATGGAATATCTCTCGTAGAACCACCTCTCTTCCGACTAGGAGAGCCAACAATACCGAATATTGGCCATCTATCGACTTGGAATATTGACCGACACTGCGAAACGAACGACTAGTCGAAGGGCATATTCGGATTATTTGACGTGATTTCCCTACTATATGGAGATTTCGGTGAAGGTTCATTGTGTATGTTTCGGCGCAACGCTTTGAGTCGAATCCAAGATCTGCTAGGTAAGTCACATAGCCTCTCGTGAAAGCTGCTGTGCGGTCCTCTTTGCAATTCTCCAAGATTCAACACTGGGTCGTCAAATCAGTTCCTTCTGCGTGCATTTTAGAACGTCTGGGCAATGGAACAGGGAATTATTCGCAAATATAATTTACAACACGCTTTTCTTTCTGTCTTCATTCCTACTCAACATCGACGTACATGTACATCCCCTTCATAAAGTCGAGATGCAGAGTATCAAGACCCGAGAAGCCCACCCACACTTTCGCAATCGCCTCGAATCCACCTCCGTCCAGAGGGCCAATGGCAAGACATCATACTCACAGGTTCCAGCCAACTAGATCTAGTCTCGAACGTCGAAGAAGCAACCTTCAACATGGCCCAGTTCGAAGACGACGGCCCCGAGCCGGTCGTGGTGCTTAAGAAATCTACCACGGCTGTGGACGAAAAGACGGGCAAGACTGTCTTCAAGCCCACCCGCGAGTTCATGCTCGCCTTTGCGTCTCTGCTCATGATCTGCCTTGCCGTTGCTTTCGACGCTACCACTTTATCAGTCGCCCTCCCCATCATGTCCACCGCGATAGGCGGCACGGCCCTGGAAGCCTTCTGGTCGGGAACATCCTTCCTCCTCGCCAGCACCGTCTTCCAGCCCACCGTCGCGAGCCTGAGCTCCATCTTTGGCCGGAGCTACCTCATCTACGTCTGTGCCGCCTTCTTCGCTGCAGGCGCCATCATCGCTGCGTTGGCGAACGACTTTACCGTCATTATTGTGGGGCGGGCCATCCAGGGCACAGGTGGCGGCGGGCTGATTGCCCTGACCGAAGTGGTGACGACGGATCTTGTTCCCCTCGCATACAGAGGCCAATGGTTCTCGATGATTTCCGCGGTTTGGTCCATCGGGACCGTCACGGGCCCCTTGATCGGCGCGGGATTCGCGCAGAACGTCTCCTGGCGCTGGATCTTCTGGATTAACCTGCCCGTCATCGCCGTCGGAATCGTCATGGTGATATTCTTCCTTCGCCAGGCCAAGGTGCCCGGCCACATCGTTGCGAAGCTCAAGCGCTTCGACTGGCTTGGCTCCTTCCTCTTCACCGCCGGGTCCACATCGTTCCTGTTCGGCATCTCCACTGGCGGCGTCATGTATGAATGGGACTCGTGGCGGACTATCGTGTCCATCATAGTCGGTGCTGCCGTTCTCGTAGCCTTTGCGCTGTGGGAAATCCACTTCGCCGAGCGGGTGGGGACGGAACCGCTCATCGACAAGGGCATCTTCAACAACTGGACCATGGTCTCCACATACATCCAAACCGTCCTCCACGGCGCCATCCTCTGGTCTCTCCTTTACTTCCTGGTGCTGTACTACCAAGCCTGCAAGTTCTACTCCCCCATCACGTCCGCCGTCGCCATCCTCCCCGAAACCCTCACCGTGGCCCCCGCCGCCATGGTCGTCGGCGTCGTCGCGACCATGACCGGCCGCTACCGCTGGGCCCTGTGGACCGGCTGGGTCTTCGCCACCTTCGGCGCCGGCATCCTGTACCTTCTCGACCGGACCACGTCGGTGCCGGCGTGGATCTTCCTCAACCTCCCCATCGGCATCGGCACCGGCATGCTCTTCCCCGGCATGGCCCTCTCCATCCAGGCCGCGTGCGTGCCCCGCCTCAACGCCGTGGCGGCCGCCTTCTTCTCGTTCCTCCGCACCTTCGGCCAGTCCATCGGCGTGGCCGTCTCGGGCGTCATCTTCCAAAACGTCCTCCGCGACAAGCTCGCAGCCCTGCCGCTCTGGGCCGCCCGCGCCGACGAGCTCTCGCGCGACGCCACCATCGTGGTCGACATGATCAAGGCCATGGAGGACGGCGAGGCCAAGACCCAGATGGTGGACGCGTACGCCGACGCGCTGCGCATGATTTGGGTGTCCCTCATCGCCATGGCCGGGGTCAGCTTGATCCTGAGCTTCACCGTAAAGGGATACTCGTTGAACCAGGAGTTTGAGAGCCAGCAGGCGTTTGTGGGACGAAGCGGAGAGGCGCAGACCGAGGAGAGGACGGATGTGGAGAAGGAGGGGGGAAGCCAGAGGAAGGAGGAGGGCAGCGGGGATGGGGTTTTGTCGGGAGAGAGGACGAGTATCGAGAGTGGGCAGGTGGTGGAGACGAGGTGATTCTTATAAGGCAAACGGTATGTTGAAAGATGGGGGGGAGTTGGATGTGGGGGTGATAACCCACTGCTTGGGGTTAGCGTTGTGTTTTTTTGTCGCTCGCTGGATGGACTGGCTTGAAGCACACGATGATACCTGTTTAGGCGTTTTGGGGGTTCTGTTGACATAAACTGGGACGGCGTTGATGTCAGAGCAGCGGAGTTACGTTGCAAGAGGAAGTTGAAATGATCATAGAATTATTACAGGATGGCATATAGGTCGACATAACTATTAGTGTTTAGTAGAGAGAGGCGAATCTTATTAATTCGAGTAAAGAAAGCAGTGTACGAAATGGAAGTGAATCGAGATCCCGAGAGCTTGCTGGCTTTGCGTGTTTGGGGGGGGGGGGGCTCCAAGGCACTCAATGATACTGAGTGCTGACTTCCCGATCTAAAACAGTAGCACACCCTATTAAGCGAGCTCTGGCATGTGCAATACACGTTCTGCTGAAGAGAACCCACGTTCAGTCTGGGTTGACGGAGTACACTCCCCATGCATCTAAGAACCTAAAGAAAATCAGATGGAGAAGGGGTGGCGGCACAAACTTTGAGATGTTAGCAGCGTGATCTTGGCTAACACCGATATAAGCTCCCAGAAGAGGAGATCGTCAGGTGTAAGACCCAACAAGGCGTTGATAGGTCCAGTGGCGACGGAGGATGCTGTCGATGACGCCGAATGCGCCTCATTTTACTTGATACCACTTCCTTCCCTCTTGTCAAGCCCTCCCACCTCGGGCTCGGCGGCTGCAAGCTTGGAAAACCAACCGCAGACGGCAAGCACGGCATATTTCCCACGATCCCAGTAAGGACATAGAATTACTCATTAAGAAAAAAGCTACTAATATTCCCGTCTATGTTACCGACCTTCCCGAACGCCACTCCAAAGGTTCCAATATCACGTATCCGTAATGGCTTTCCGACAAAAGGAAACAAATAATAATAATACACCACCATTGCGTGTCTATCCTTCGTGGGTATCACCCCACCCGCGTTGAGCCTCCTAGGTCCTCGGGTTAATAGCACAGTGGTGTGCCGATGCCGTTCCGCTCCTCGACCCGACACTCTCCCGACTACTCTCCCCCGCCAAATCTCCCTCCGAGTTCGTCCTGGATATCGTGGGGCAGCACCCCTGTTCCACGCAGTCATCCACACATTCCAGGAGACAGGCGCCCTCGGCACTCCCGGTCGGCCCCCCGGCCGCGCCGTCAAGCCCGTCCAAGGCAAACGGTGCGGAGTCGGAGGACCCCCGCAAGTGACTCTTATCAGTGCAAAACTCGGGCTGAATCGTGGCCGAGTGGATGCCATACGCGTGCAAGCACATCCTCGCCCCTCTCGCCAGTTTCATGTATTTTTCGCCTCCCTCTTCCGAAATCGGAAAGGCCACCTGGATGTGCATTGATGCCACGATCTTGGTGTCACTCAGCTGCCAGATGTGCACGTGATGACAACTAACCACGCCCGGCAAAGCCTGGATGTCCTCGCGAATGTCGTTTAGGTCAATATGCTCCGGTGTGGCCTGGAGAAGCACCTTGCCCGTCTGGCGCGTAATGGGCCAGGCCGTCTTCATGATGATTGCCGTGATGAACAGCGAGACGAGGGGATCAAAGTAGAGTTTCCCGGGCCAGTCGACGAGCCAGATGACCAGAGCGGTGGCGATGACGCCGGCATTCCCCAGAGCGTCGCCAATGACGTGAAGAATCATGGCGCGCATGCCCATGTCGTGGTGGGAGTGGGAGTGGCCGCCCTTCTTCTTTTGTTTGGGCTTGTTGTGGTTGTGGTCTCTGTGCAACGCTTCGGACGTGCTTCGCCGTCGGTGGGGGTGGTCGCCGCCGTTAACAGGCTGCAAGAGGGCCGTACGCTCCGTAGGCATAACCTCATCCGGAGGGTCGTCTGCTGAGGAGTCGCTCCCGTCTTCGGTAAAAGCAGTCTGTGACCGCGACGCTGCCAGGATTTCCTGGCGGAAGCTGGATGGAAGCATATTCTGGTCGTCGATGCTCGTCAACCGGGTATGGTGAGCGGTGCGGCGCCGCTGCCGACCCCTAGTAGGCGTGCTGCTAATGTGTCTGATGTCAGACTCGCCGCTCATCCGTGGTGGCCGGAGCTGTTCTGAAGCGTTCGAAGTCTGCCGTGCCAGGAAAGCCTCGGGCAAAACATCGATGATGCGTCCGCTGTTGTCCCTCACGTCCGCGTCGGCGGTGTGGTTATGGGGCAGCTCCCCTCGCTCGGCAAGCGAGTCTTCATGCTCGTGACTCAGATGGGGGGGGTGTCCGTCGTGGGTGTCGTTGTGTTCATGCTTGTCGCTGGGTCCATGACTGTGACCATGACCACCCAGAACAACAAATCCGACGAGGTTGGAGGCGAGGCCCAGGCAGCCGACGACGAGCATGATTCGGGGGTCTTTGATGTCAGGGGGATCGAAGAAGCGCGTGATCGCTTCGATGCCGATGGAGATGCATAGCGCAAGGAGGAACACGGCGTTGAAGAAGCCTCCGACAATCTCAGCCCGAACCCACTGTTTGCCGCGTCAGAATATGTCCTTGAGCATCTGCGCGCAGCGTGTTTGAGAGCTTACACCGTAGGAGTACCTATCTGAAGTAGGGTTGTTCGCAACGCTTACGGCCCAGTGACCGACGCACAGGGATATGATATCGTTAAGCTACCATGGTCAGCCTTCTGCGGAAACGGGTCCAGCTGCTTTCCCATCATACCATGTGAAATGCGTCAGCAATCAGAGCCAGTGAGTCGATGTAATACCCGGAAACGATTTCAACCACGAAGAAGACACTGCAGATCATCACCATGATCTTGATACGGTTCGCCTTTGAGAGCGCCATGGCGACAATGTCCGGTTTGGAGAGAGGACCGTGGCTCCCCTCTCCTCGGATATTCTCGTGGGACAATGGTCTTCAAGGCCCAAGTTCTATGTAGTCCGTCGTCGAAAATCGAGGGGCAATGTTATTGGCGATTCGTGGTACGTGTCAGACCTAGGCGCGGTGCAAAAACTTGCATCACGAGCAAATTTTGAGTTTGCTGATCGTCATCTTGGTCTCGTTGATTACGTCGTTGGTGATGCCGAGAGCGGACCGTGGTGGAGCTGGTTCGCGTCGTTGACAGCCGTCAGGAGGTGCCGGTTGCTGCCACGCGGCTGCTGTAGCCAACCAACCCAAAGTAGGTACGTCACCTGCCCAGGTGTCAAGTCACACAGCGCAAGCCTCAGCCAGTCTACTTCATCACGTGTAAGTGAATTAAAAAAAAAAAAAAAAAGGCCGGGGTTTGT
>Ga0247774_1000572_pt1 | contig 18274 bp, 27 predicted proteins | sample UWRJL001104B6_FD_179933 | JGI IMG/M metagenome (GOLD analysis project Ga0247774, IMG submission 179933) | Plant litter microbial communities from Arlington Agricultural Research Station in Wisconsin, United States - UWRJ-L001-104B-6 | ecosystem: Environmental > Terrestrial > Plant litter >... | reverse complement strand
CAACGGATGGAGAGTGGATGGTGTCGAATGTCCTCATCGGGATCCCCGGCGTGTGGGACCTATCCCCGACTAACTGAACGGCGACAAATGCAGACTTGTCATTCTGTCAGCCCTCTGCAGACGGTTAACGCCGTTTGCGACGTGCCGTTTTTGTTTGGGGCAAAAGGACTTCAGTGGCCTCTACAAGTACATATGCATATCTGCAAATAGGCCTCCAGACACTTCCTTCCCCCAGTGGGTTTGCAACCACGCCAAGTGCCGCTCCCGTGTCGCGAGGAAGTGTTTGGCCGGGGTTGGCATTGGGGGCCAAAAATCGCAACACCCACTTGACAAGCAACGGGGTGCCTACTCAATGTCAAAGATCGGGGCCATTCCCAGGACACAAACGGACCTAAATGAAGGCAAGACCGGAGAAGGCACAGAAGTACGAGACAACCAACCACCTCAAGCACGCCTGGTATCCCTTTGACCCCTTCTTCGAGGCGAAGGAATGACCAAGCGGCCCCGATGGATTCTGATTATAGGCACATAAAGCATTTGCACCCGCGCAATTATAGCACACTGCGCTAACTGAAACAAATGGTAGCTGCGACCGTGGTCGCTCAAGATTAGTTGCCGTCTGGCAGCTTTTGACATCAGGCTCACGTCGGCTGCGTATCAACCTCCCTTGATGGTGGATTGGGCATCGATTGAGGTCTTGCGGAGATTTCAGCGGCTCGCTTGGGTTACACTATAAATTTTGTGCGGCCTGTTCTCTGCTATTTTCCACCACCGGCCCTCAACATCTGCTCAATGTGTTCGCGGCTGTTTTTTTGCGTGGTTTCCAGGTACAAAAGCCTCTTGTTGAGCTTGTCAACTTCGTCCTCCAACCTCTTCATCTGGCCTTCTAATTTATCCTTCAGCTTGGATGCTGGTACTGAGACGAACCTAAAAGCGAACCTGTCAGTCGTTCTAGTCGTATGCGGACATACACGGCAACGCACATTTTCCCCTGGCCTTCGTAGACACCCGTCCCAGGAGGGATGCTGGATATTTCCTCATGGGTAAGTTTCAGTAGCCGCGTTTCTCTTTGCTTCCCGGCGGTCTGTGATCGGGTCAAGCCTATCTGCTGCTCTGCCACCGCAGCTTGACTCTCGATCTCATGGATGAGCTGCACAAAGCATTAGTTAGGCAAGAGGCCACAGAAACGTTAGGGAATCTTACGACCAACCTTCTCAAGTGCTGCGTTTGGGATGGCCATTGTAGCTCGTCAGTCGGAATGCAAGGGTTGATATGTTGTCGGCGGCGAAGGATTCACATGTTTGAATCTGCGACATGCAGAAGTGGAGGAGAAGTGGACGGATAAGCCAATGAGTAGTTCAACCTTCATCAGGCGCCAACCACACGTCAATTCCGACGACCCAACCAATAAATAATCCGACAGTCATAACCCTTACCCTACCATCAATACGGACGTGAAAATTACATAGCTACACATGCAGATACCTACGTAGGCAGGTAGGTACCGGGCGTGGAACCCTTTTCTTCTCCCGTGCCTTTTTTGCCTCTAGTCTTGTTTCTCCTCTAAGCCTGTCTTGAGCACTTCAGGCACAGATGTCAGATATGACGGCCAGAATAACCTGTACTCACACTCTCTCCCTCGCAGACACTGGCGAAGCCATATACCCCACACGAATAGATAATATGCGCCTTCGTACACACAATCGGTTAGCCAGACCTGTAGTACGCGTCGACACATTGCTCGCGGAGGTGTCCGTTTGACAAGGCATCGAACTTACCTAGGCCAGTCAGCAGGTGCCACCAAGCATGCCCCTCGGAGATGGCACCCCACGGCAGGCCAACCGAGTGTCTCCATGTCCGAATGTTGTTGCAGTATATTGTATCAATATTCCACAGTAGGTATCCCGTCAAAAATAAGCCAACCCCTGCTACCCGTCAACAATATGCCGGAGACGAGACAAAAGCCTAGGAATCTGTTTGGGCCCACGAACCTGCTGTCACCAAACGCCACATCTCTCTCATCATAGCTTCGCATCTCGGGGGATTTCGAGTGCCAAGGTCTCGCCGCAGATTCGCCTCCATGAGGAACATGCTCCATGCAACCGACGTCGCCGTGAGGATGCCGTATGCTGCTTGGTGAAATAGCGGGTCTCGTGTCTTGTAGTAATATCCCTACTTATGTCAGGTATGGTGCCGTGCAACCATCACGTCGAGGCATCAAGAAACGATGGGAACGGCGAACTCACCGTGATCAAGCCAGCCAGTCCCACGAGCCCAGTTCCAAGAAGCAATTGAAAACGACCGGAATGCCCATAGGAGAAGGTCGCAAAGGACATGAGGCACGTAGAATATATCATAGACAGCTCATCAAGGAGCTGCATACCATCTCGAGCCAACTTAGCTTTAGCGGGGACGGGGTTTGCGGCCGAGCCACTCACACTTGTTAGTCGTATGAAAGGCAATTGACCCAACCCCGACGAGGATGTAGGCTGCGAAGGAAAGGAGGAAAACGAGAGGGTGACCATTGGTCACACAGTTGCGAATCCCCTTGAACCCGAGCCACAGGAAGATGGCATTGGAAAAGGTCTTCCGTAGGGGCGAAACCGTTAGTTACTGCTGTCATCGGCCGTGATCCTCCTAGTACTTCGATATTTGGTTGGAACGCCAGCATCTCACATTGAACACCTCAGCGCAGTAGTGTGAGACGGCATAATCCTATGTAACCTTTTAGAAGTCTGCTTCTGGTGCTAATGCGACACGCGCAATCAGAAACCCACCTCCTCACAGAAATTAAGTGTCGACGACCCGTCACCCCAATAACCATCTCGAGACTCTCGGTACGGAAATGTGAGCAGCCGTAATGTTGATAGGGACGTCATGTTGCATCAATGGCAGAACTGGCAGAATGAATGACTTCGAAAATGAGGAAGGTGAAGAGAATCTACCTTGCAAAAGGGGCTGGAATCGCCCGCACAACAGGCAAATGCACAGGCAAAGAAAGTGTGCTGGAACGGGTAAATTCTTGGTTTTATTTTGGGCTTAATCTAAAAATTGAAAAGAAATACAGATGTTAGCACGCGGAAGCACAGTACGAAGGCATTTTGCCTAGGAAAGCAAAGAGGAAACAGAGAGTGAATGTAGGAGGGAAAAGCAAGGCGCAAATAGATTCACAAGTGCCAGAACAGTTTCGGATACAAGGATATCTGTATTCATACATACCTCTAGACCTTCCAGATATACCAGCAGAATTGTTATAGCCATGCCAGTGCCAAGATGCCATCCAGGTGCCAGCCGCATCAACCGCCCACGTGTTTTACCCATCGACTGACGAGACTCGTTAGTTGTGGCTCTGGTCAAACTTCTAGCTAAAAGCTTTCCGTTCGAGTCTTCGGGAACCGTACACGTCCGAACAGCGAGGCACTACATAATCAAGCTCCGACCCAACCTCGTTTCTCCACAGCAAGAGTTCGTTCGCATCAGCGGCGCATCGCAAGGCAAGCAGCTAAGCTACAGCCAACTAGCCACGCGGCCACCTCATACAGACACACGTATCAAGACTACGACACCACACCACACCGATCTACCGAAATGATAGAGCTAGCTCCTTCCTTCGTCGCTCCCATCCTTTAGACTCGGCCCCGAACGAAGGACTGGCAATGTCGGGCAAATGGGGTTCCTTCTTCCAACAGGCCGTCGCGGGGGTCGAAGCACGGCTGGACAATATTCTCGCCGAAGGAGAGACGGACCCAAAGGCATCTCAGAACCCGGTGCGGCCAACCAGCACGCCAGTGCGAAATGGCGGTATGCATTACAGCAAACCTCCCAGAAACACGGAGGCTTATAGCTGACTTCTCGTCTGTCACTAGGCCGATCGTCACCCGCGAATACGTCGCGCCAACGAGAAAACTTACAGAACCGTCTCGCAAAGGCCGCGGCAGCTAAGGGCGACACACCAACATCCACAGCCAGGAGCTCCGGGGCGTTTTCTCGCTCAAGCGATGCAGTAGAATCCAGCCCGGCCGAGTGTGAGCCGGGAAGTGCCGACTATCAACCTCGAACAGGAGCAGCTAGTGTCCCTGTAGAGGATGATAGCTCTACTCGAACTCCAGCCACGGCGCAGCTCGAAGAAACTGACAGAGCCGAGGGAATCCAGGATCTACATAAACCCCTCGTTCCGTCACCAAGCAAGGCAGATGGTGGACTAGAGAAGCAAGAGCCTGCCGAGCAAGCGGAGGATGATGCAAAGTGGGCACGAACTGGCCGCATGGTATCTCCGCATGCTGTTGACCCTTGCTCAAAATGCGCATCTCTCTCAGCTCGCATAGAACACATTAATGCACAGCTGGCAGCGTCGGGGACCAACGAGGATTTTCATAGCTATGTGGAAAGGGTGGATGCCCTTGAATCGAAACTCCGTTATCTCTCCCGCGAGGCGACCGACTCTGCACGGAAAGCCGCAAGCGCAGCCCCAGCTAAAAGTGTCGAGAAGCGTTTGGCGGAAAAGGATGAAAAGATCTCGCTATTAATGAGCGAAGGGCAGGCTCTAGCAAGTACGGAGCAGAAGCACCGGGCCCTTATTAAGAGGCTACGTGCCAAAGTGGCAGACGATGAGCGCATAACAGGCGAGCTCAGGAAGGAGAAAGACGAAGCTGAATCCGAGTTGGATATGCTACGCAGGAATACGCCACGGACGGAGGAGCTCGAAGCACGTTGCGGCGAACTACAGGCCCTAGCCGATGGCCTCAAGACGGAAGTGAGCAGTCTTCGGCTAGAGCTAGATGACAAGAGCTCCAAGGTGGAGAAGCTAGAGGCCGAGTTGGAGCGTATGGCGGACGAAGGCACTTCCTCCGTTTCATCCGCGATTAGGCAGGAATCGGAGTTACAGTTGCGTCAAATTTCGGAGCTCGAGGAGACGGTCGCCTCACTTAAAGTAGAAAAGAATCTGGTGGCGGATCGGGGCCGAGCCCGGGAAACCGAGCTGCGGGAGAGAGCGGAGCTAGCCTTGGAGCGAGAGCGCCAGACCAAGAGCGAGATGCAAGCGCTCGAAAGCAAACTCGAGGCATTGCGCATCGTAGCCGAGGAAGCATCCGCTGGCGCCGTGGGCGATTCACAGGCCAAGCTCTTACGACAGATGGAGACACTCCAGTCACAGTACGCTACTGCGAGAGAGAACTGGCAGGGCATCGAAGCGAGCCTTGCTTCTCGTGTTTCCACCCTTGAAAAGGAGCGAGACGAGGCCACGCGGAGAGAATCAGAAATGCGACGGAAGGCTAAGGATTCGGTAATGATCTACCTACAGCATACCATACCTATTGGAGACTCGATAGCTAACCCGACTGCAGTCCCTGCGATGGAAACATCAACAAGAGGAAATGCAGTCCCTACAGGACGAGCTCCCACGTCAAAAGCTTCAAGTGGAAGCATTCAAGGCCGAAGCAAAGTCGCTGCAACACCGTGCTGACGCTGCCGAGGCCGCCGTCTCAAGGCTCCGCGATGAAAACGAAACGCTGCACAAGGCACTAGCCAAGGCTGATGCAGAACGCCGAACGCAGAGCCGGCCGCATTCGCCTATTTTGACGGGACCGAGGACTGCAGGCACAGATGTGCTGCAGCAAGGTGCTCCGAGGCTTGGGCCATCTCCGACCTTCAACAACGTCACGCCAGATGGCGCGTTTGAGAGACCAGCCTCGGCTAGCCGCATTTCATTCCCGCTCAGACTGAGAACATCATCGGTTAGCGGGTCCACGATGGAGACGCCATCATCACAGGGGCTACCACTGTTCGAGACCCCTTTGGAAGACATAGCAGCAGGCCATGACAGAAGTGAATCGGCCAGCCATGCTGACAGGGTATCGACTCCCCAGCAGGCAGCCCAGGACGTGCTTTCAGTCTCGACAGTAGCGGCAGGGCCGTCAATCCAGCTCGTAGAGCGGATGGGCGCCGGAATGCGGCGATTGGAGGCGGAAAAGGTAGCGACAAAGGAGGAGCTAGCACGCATATCCAGCCAACGTGACGAGGCTAGAGCGGAAATAGTATCGCTGATGAAGGAAGTTGAGGCCAACAGGTCCTCATCGCAGCGGGTTGAGGAGCTTGAGAAGGAGGTCGCCGCCGTGAACTCGAGATACCAAACTACGCTGGAGATGCTGGGCGAGAAGAGCGAGTTGGTGGAGGAGCTTCAAGCTGACATCCAGGACATGAAGGCTATGTATAGGGAATTGGTAGAACGAACGGTGAAGTAGTGGCCATTGGGGCTTTAAATTTTTTTGGCTCGAGCCGGAGGTGTCGGCGGGTTGAGCATGCATCAATTTTTATTTTTTTTAGAATAGAGGTTTACATATAGAGCTGCCCGATCGACGCAATCAAGCCAGATGGGCTTAAGACAATTCAATGCCTTCGCCCTCAGCCATGCGCTCTATGTAACGGCGAACCTATTACCGCAATGAGCAGTTGCCTGCCTGCATATTTCGAAGCTGGGGGGGGAGGACTCACTTCCTTGTCCGGTGCAAGTTCAATGGGAAGCCTTTCTTCCTTGTTGCGCTTGCTGGGATCAGCACCGGCCTTGAGGAGCGTAACTGCAGCGTCGCCTGCGGCCAATGTCAGCTGCACGTTCCCACCAATACCAGAAGCAGAAGCAAAACGGACCATGTCCCTCGGCGATAGCGTGGTGGAGAGCAGTGTAACCTTCGTTGTCGGTGGCGTCAATTGGGCTCTTGTGCTTCAAAAGAAGCGAGATCATCGGTCCAGCGCCAACTGCAGCGGCTCGGTGTATAGGGTACTGGCCTCGTTTGTCCCGAATCCGAGTCGAGGCGGGGGGGCTTTGCTGGAGGAAGATGCGTGCAACTTCCAAGTTGTTCTTGGACGCAACGAAGTGCAGGGCCGTCTATAAGGCTGGTTAGAGAATGATTCCTAGTTAGGTAGTGCCCCAGTCCGGCCGCGACTTGCCTGACCGCCGTAGTCTGCATAAAGTGGAACATTGGTCAGCACAAGTCGAATCGAGGCACATGCCTTTCTTCAGCCAGGGGACATGCTCTTTTCGTTCACATCGGCTCCTTTAGCAAGCAGCAACGACAGGGTCTCTTCAGAATCCCTGACGCTTGCTGAGATCATGAGGGGCGTCCAGCCACTGTCATCCTTCCTCGTCGACAAATCCTGGTCAGCAGGGCGAAAGACACCAGAACCATGAGGGCAATCCTAACCTGGACATCTGGGTTAAAATCCTTAACTTGAACCAACGCCACGACGATGTCATGACAGTTAGAGGAGGTTGCCCAGTGAATCGGCAGTCGACCATCAGCGTCCTTGCGTTTCGCCTCGTTTGGTGAGGACTTTATGCGCTATGGTTAATAATCCCGTCATCGTAGTAGTCTACCAAGCAAGGACAGGTTGCACACCTTGACGAGCTCCAAAGCTAGGGCAACTACCACCGTAGTCAGCACATGACCTTTGAATCCAGTTAGTAGATGCCGTGGCCCACCGTTTCCTTGCCTGGCGGCGTCGTGAAGAGGGAACTTCGAGCTATCTTCCTCCATATCCAAACGCGTGCGTGTATTTTTATTTGTATGAAAGTTGCGAGGTTGCGGCGGGATGGCAAGTAACGGCCCACTGGTGATAGTGTTGATGAGGCCGTACTGCGGTTGACCGTATGCAGAATCCACTCCGGATGCCGGGTTGCACCTTGTCTCGTAACAAAATTGCCTATTAAAGTCCAGCTGGGTAAATAAGACTTCAGTGAGAACCAAAAAGACCAGCTTTACAAGAACATTTAACTCCTTTGCCAATTTAAAGTTTTGCGTGCCTTTACATTCCATACGGCACACAGGTTGAAAGTCTCGAAACCGACCAACTTGGCAAGTCTTTGCTTTATGAATGTAGGCCTACTTGTGCTCCCACCTACGGCTCAAGCTGAGACCCCACACGCTGTGCTAATTCGCCACAGCGAGGTGGCAGTTACAGCATGACTAAGCAAGCGGCTCATCCCGCCCCCCAGAGAGGAACGACATTTCATGGACGAGGCTGCTGGCCAGTCTAAAAAATTACGTAGAAAAAAGCTTCAACTGACCAGCACAAAGACTGGAACCCAGCAGCAACTGAGCCGCGACAGAGCCACCCTACGATACCTACATTACCGTAACATACATGGAGACTGAAACAGCGCCCACCCTGCGGCACTTGGTCTCTGCGAATGCCCAGACGAGCAAGAAACTCTTTCCAGACGGTCCCGACGTCAAGCGCCATACAACCAGTGTCGCGGATCGCAATGGCTCCACGGAAGATGGCAGTCAGGAAATAGGATACCGGCAGCGAGCGCAGTATGCAGATGTTCAGGAGCTCCCTCCTGCACTAGCGGCCAAACAGCCGGCGTCTGGTCAGTCGCGGCGGAAAGTAGCGAAGCCGACGAACGGAGTCGCCACTGGCAGGGAGGATGTGAAGCTCCTCAAAGGCCCCGAAGGTTTACGGGGGTCTTCTACGGCGATAATACGGCAGAGTGAGAGCGGAAGTGACACAGGCACAGCAAATACGAGATCATCATCGAGAGCCTTGGACGTGGTCTCCTCACATGTGGCTAAACCCGAATGGCACGCCCCGTGGAAGTTGATGAGGGTTATATCTGGACACTTGGGCTGGGTGCGGAGTCTGGCCGTGGAGCCCGACAACAAGTGGTTCGCGAGCGGAGCGGGGGATCGGACTATTAAGATCTGGGACTTGGCTACGGGGTCTTTACGGCTCACGCTGACCGGACACATCTCAACGGTCCGAGGTCTAGCCGTTTCGCCTCGACACCCGTATCTTTTCTCGTGCGGAGAGGACAAGATGGTCAAGTGCTGGGATCTAGAAGCGAATAAGGTGATTCGGCATTATCATGGCCACCTGAGCGGTGTCTACGCCCTGTCGCTTCACCCCTCGTTGGACGTTTTGGTGACGGGAGGACGAGATGGTGTTGCCCGGGTTTGGGACATGCGGACTCGGGCCAACATCCACGTTCTGTCAGGTCATACTGGGACCGTGTCGGATATCCGCTGCCAGGAAGCCGACCCGCAGGTTATTTCGTCCTCACTCGACTCGACCGTCAGACTTTGGGATCTAGCTGCGGGCAAGACCATGGGCGTCTTAACACATCACAAAAAAGGCGTCCGGGCCCTTGCGATACATCCAACCGAGTTTACATTTGCGACGGGAAGTACGGGAAGCATCAAGCAGTGGAAGTGCCCTGAAGGTGCCTTCATGCAAAACTTTGAGGGCCACAACGCTATCATCAATACGCTCAGTGCAAACGCTGAGAATGTACTGTTTTCTGGAGGTGGGTTTTCCTGTTTGCCAGCGCTACATAGCCGTCAGTTGCTAACCACTTTCAGGTGACAATGGGTCTATGAGTTTCTGGGATTGGAAGACAGGCTACAGATTCCAGTCCCTTGACACCACTGCTCAGCCCGGTTCGTTGGATGCCGAGGCTGGCATCATGACGTCAACCTTTGACCGCTCAGGAATGCGCCTAATTTGTGGGGAGGCGGACAAGACAAGTAAATCAACATCTATTTGGCCCCCCCTGTCCAGAGCATTAATCATTTCATTCACTAACACTCCTTGCAGTCAAAATTTGGAAGCCAGATCCAGATGCATCGCCGGAAACACACCCCGTTGTCTGGACGCCATCCTTCGGTAAGAGGAAGTTCTAGAGCAGTGCATCCTCCTGTCTAGAGGGCGATACCAAGCGCTTGCATTTCCGGGTCGTCTCGGAAGGCCATCCTCACCTCCTCGTCGGCAACAGCGAGCCGAATTTTGCTAGGTCGCTCGGCCTTGTGGTCTTCCAATACAAGCAATCCAGCTCCCTCGAGTTCCATGGCTGTTTCTCCCACAAGTGCAAGCCTTCCCGCCTGTTTGCTATTGCTCGTGATCTCGCTCCAGTCAGACCTGGACGCCATGGAAACAATGCTCTGGACAAAATCCGAGTCCAGGCGTACCCCGCCAACTTTGAGGAGAAGCGCCATCTCATCGACAACATCAGCATATTGGCATTCTCCAAGTCCAGACCGACGAAGACGCCCTAGAAGCGCAGCTAGGAGGAGCTTCGGAAGGAAGGGCAGGGTACGGAGATACTGCTGGATGGGGCTGGATGTGGCCTCGTTGATTGCCCTTTTGATTGTTGCAATTGTTACCTTTGCCTTTGCCTGCGTCTGGGTCGTGGCATGCTGTTTGCTTGGCGTTGCTGCGCCGGCTTCGTAGTCGGCCTCGACCAGCTCCACGGCGCGGCGGCAGATGTCGAGAGCGCGGCGGGCGTCACCGCTGACGGCGGCTACCTTTCGACTGGCAAATTGGATGGCGTCCGACTCAACAATGTTGCCCGGCACGCCCTCGAGCCTTGACTGGATGATTCGCATCAGCTGCTCGTGGTTGTAGCCAGGGAACGATATCCGTGTTAATCCTAGTGCCAATTAGCAAGCTGAATGAATGCATGTAGGAGAGCATGTTAGGGGATCCCAACCTAGCCGACTGCTTATCTTGTTACTCAGCGTACGCTCGGGGAGATCCATGGTGTTCGCCACAGCAAGGACAATCAAACGACTGTGACGCAGAGCAGGCCAATTGAAAAAATTGTACATGACCCCCTGATTCTTGGTCACGAGCTGGTCAAGCTCATCCATGAGTACTACGCATGGCACACGCCGCGGGTTGGGGTAGCGGAATTCCCTCTCAAGGAGATCAAGCGCCTGTGCTGGACTGACGCGAACTCCCTTGAGAGCTTCCCAGAGCAGGACGTACGAGTGGTGGGGGTCCGTAATCTTCATGCCGTTGATCTCGACAAATATGAAGTCCTCCAGTTCGTCCGCCGCAACGGCGCCTTCGAGGCGAGAAATTACTTCGCGAACGGTGGCCGTCTTTCCCGTGCCCGGCGTGCCGGAAATGTAGATGCAGTTACTGGTGCCATTGGCAATGGCCTTTTCGAGGTGAAAATAGACTTCTTCGAACTCGTGCTCCCGGCAGGGCAGACTTTGGGGGACTGATGCGACATGGAGCTGGTTCCTGGCCAGTCTGAAGGGTGAGAAGGGTTCTCCTTGACCCAATTTTCTGGTTCCCAGGGGGGTGAATTCCAGGGTTTTCTTTCCGGAGCTGGGGTGCGATGAGATTAGTTACCGATTTCTTTCTCCGTTCTGCTCTCATTGGATTGTGGCCCTCGGGTTAAATTCGCTCGTTCCTCACCTTTTGTTCTTCGCTCCGCGCGGGGTGAAATGCTCGCCCCCATGGTCTCGATGAGATGTATCGAGGTCGGCATCATAATCGTCTGCGGCGGCTGTAGGCCGTCCCCCCTGCCGCCGCTTAGTCCGCGTCTCCTCGCGCACAAACTCCAGAAGGCTTGCAAGATCCCGATGGCCTGAATAAACGTCTTCCCAGGTAAATTCATCCGAATACGTCGTGGTCCTCATGTCCAGTCCGCGACGGCACACAAATTGTTTTCCAGCATAAGGCGACTGCTTGGGGATCTTCCCGGTCGGAAACTGGCTTAGGAAGCGATCCAGCGATGTGACGGAAGCCTTTCCGTCAATGGAGGCGAGTGGGTTCACATCCGAAGAAAGAGATATGTACACTTCATTCTACAGATCTCCCGGGTCAGGTGGCTGTAGCTATTGCTAGTCCGATGAGTACATACCTGTAAGAAATCTGTCCGCTTCTTCGCCTTGTTCCGTATCTCCTTCTCATTCGAGAACCAGACAAAGTTTGCTGTCTTCTCGCCATCCTCCCCGTCGATGAATTTATCGATGATGGCCAGCCAAGCCGGCGCTGATCCCTCTGATCTTAGGATCACACAATCGCCTTGGTAGCATTCGAATTGTCCCAGTCGAGCGCCGACGATTGTTTCCGTCATAGCCTTCCTGCGACGCTTGGAAGACCGTCGGCTCTCCCCGTCACGTGGCTCGTCTTGCGCCACTGCATCATCGGCGTAGAGCCATTCCCAGTCCCACTCTCCCGAGTTGCTGCTTGTTTCCGAGGCCAAGTCATTGTCGCTGCTAGAGGGAGACATATTACGACGGGTATTTGGTGCCTGTGTTGCACGTGTGGATTGTGGGTGTATTGCCCAATTGGTTGCAGCGGGGTTTCTAGTTCGCTGTCAGGTAAATCTGCAGCGAGGAGTAAGTGAGTCTGTTCCTGTGCTAACCCGAATTTTCACAATAAAACTTACAGATACTAGCTGCTCCAGCCCCACGTCAATTTCAATTGAGCGGAGAATTACCCGTATGAGATGCGCCTTTTGCGGTTAAACGCAGGCCTTTGGTTATTTCGTTTTTTTCGGTGAAAATGTGAAAGAGTTTGTGCCCGAGTAATATGCAAACCTTGGTGAGATGTACGCTGGTCTGTTGACGCTTGCAATCCTTGCTAGGATTCCCGTTGGCCCTGTCCACATCTATAATGTAACAATACTTCCTAGTCGTATTGATGTGATTAAGTTTCAAGGCGCCGGGTCGTTTTGAAAGCACGAAAGTTTTACGAAAGTCTAATAATAATATGGAGGCCAAGCATAGTGTAAATGTAGAGTTTGGAGACTTCACAGCTTCTCTGATAACTGCATGAGTCTTCCGGCCGAGCTATTGGTGGTCATCGATGTCAGGCGCATTGTGGAGTCTTGAAGCGAAGAGAAGCAGGATCAGTTCTACGGTAACGAATGTTCAGCTTATTTTACCGTAGTCGATCGTTTTCAAGCTCGTATTTAATCAGTCTAGTAATAAAGACACAGATGGTCCGGTGGACACGTAATCCAAGTTCTCAACAGCCACATATACCAACCTCGCCCTTCGTAGATAGAACCTTCCTTCCATCCGCACCCCGTTGCGCCATGAGTACAGCAGTTGCATTCCCACAACAATGAAATAGGATGATTTGAAACAAGGCTGAAGAATAGAAATAGTGGTTCTCTCCATGTGGGTGATGCACGAAGTCATCAAAGTAGCTACAGGACGTATGTGAGCTATAGAGAAGGGGGGCAACATTGATACCTCCTAAAGCTTCCAGATTCGTATCCACCACCCCAATCTCAGAATCTTGCATGTTTCTTCCCAGGACACGCATGACTTTAGCCCAGGTATGGACTCACGGATGTCGCCTAGATGAGTGTCTCGTCACGGAAGTTCTCCTCGCAGAAACTTCGCAAACACATCATTCCGCTTCGAGTATCCACGTCACCTTGGGCAAACCAGACAATGACCTCAGGCCTCTGTTGGTATATGTCTCTCGTCCGAGGCGCCCATGCTACTCACCTTTGTATTTCGTCTGCGTTAGTGCAGAAGCCGTCGACCCAGACGGTAGCATCTGACTCCTGCTGTCAGTAGACACGAATTGCCTGAAGCAATGTCTGGCGAACACCAAACTCCTCTACATACAAGAGACCCGACCCTGTGGCAATGTTTAGGGTAGAGATGTCTGCGTGCTCGACACATGATCCAAAGCCGCCTCATAATTGCTGCGAAACGAGACAAATTGTCGACGTCGGCAAAGCAGGGATTCCGACAAACAAGGGTGAAAACTCCAAACTCGGCAGACTGTACGAAAGGATCATGCGAGGACCGATTGTGTCTATGAAATGGTGGTAGATGATGCCGCAAAAATAGGTGCTAGCATAACATGTTTGCCAGACCGATTTAGTTCCATCGAATCTGATGTCAGTGCTCGTCATTCCCTCAAGAAGGAGCAGAAGCAACGACGAAAATTCATCCGTCAAAGGCTTTAGAATTGGTTGCATTCCAATCCTGAGCCTTTCAAAGACACGTGAGTGGTGACTGGCAAGGAATAGAAAGGCGAGGAAGATGGGAAGCGGGCACAGTGGCTGAGGGGGGTGCGTACATCTCCATGGTTCCCTTGGAAGTGGTGGCACAGCCATCTAAATCGAGGTCGACATCACCGAAGAGATAAACCAGTATTTCAATGATCCAATCAAACCCCAGGACCCCTTTAACCTTCACCGTGATGTGGAGAAGCTCGAGCTCTCGTATCTAGCAGAAAGGGCAGGCTGGGCTGAAGACCCTATAATCGGTTAGGTTTTGAGAAGAGTATGATAGAAACGAAATTAGATCCAGCGTTCAACTGTGCTATAATGCATTCGCAACCTTTGCAGTCGAACCCGAACCAGTCCTGTTCCATGCCGGCCATCAAATTCAGGACTCGTAATGTTCCCGTATCCGGTTACCTCTCCGACAGACTCTGGGTACGGTCTAGCGAAGCTATTGCAGGGATTCGTCCGACATCCGACCAAACTAGTGCCGATTGGGAGTGATCAGTCGCCAACGGCTACGTAAATATAGGCGTTAAATTGTGAACTAGACTGATTCTGGCCTTTCTATGGTAATAAATTGATTGCTCGCCAAGCCGTTGTAGTATGCAGCGTAAATTCGGAAGTGGTTGAGGAATAAGGAAAAAGGAGCTATGGCCTGTGCTTGGAGCGCATGCTTTGGCAGGGGCAGTTCACAAAGCATATCTTGTTGAGAGTTCTGCTCTACTCACAATCCGACCGTACAATCAGTCTCTTGCTACTGGCCTTTCCTTCATGTAAGAGATTACATGCCGCCTGCACCTGCGATAGCCCTCCCATGACCTCGACCGGCAATTCCTTGAGCCGGCCATTGATAAATGCATCCTCCAGATAGTTCCACCAACGCCACTCAGTAAATTCCTTATTCTTGGGATCAAGATAATCGTCCATGAATTGATGGAAGGAGTCCGTAAACCCTAGCGGGAGCTTTGCCCCTGGCTGGACGCCTATGGTCGACAGGAAATGTCCCCCACCATGTGCAGCGAGGATTTCACCAATCTTGACTTGATCCTCCGCCGAGTCAGCTGCGGCAAGCAAGAACAGATTTGTAAGGACCGAGAGCGACAGCGTCCGGGATCAAGGATGCGGACGTGCAGTTGACGAAGTATGTTGCGCCATGGTTCTTCACGAGCTCAGCGTTACGACCGGATGCGACGCCTACGACTGCGTAGCCTGCCTGACTGGCATGTTGCGTAGCCAGAGCACCGAAAGAGGACGAGGCACCCAATATGAGCACCTTCTCTTCTTTGTTCGCCGGGTTGGGCTCGGAGAAGGTCGGTCAAGGCCGAGATTAAGGATTAAAGCGCTTGCGGCGCCATAAACAGTCGAGAATGCAGCTGAAGCCTCGAATGAGACATCGCCGATCTGTGGCCGTGTCAGCCCAATAAAATGGTTCAACGCGTACGAAGTCCTCAGGTAATGGCATGCCTTGGAGCGACCTCTGCTAGACAGCCCCGGGGCAATCGGCCGAAGAACGTCGACAGAGTCGGCGGAACGAGAAAGTTGTAATTGAGCAGTGAGGAATGCATATAGACAAAAGATTCGGATTATTTTTGAGAACGATTATTTCTGAAACGACACGAGACAACTCCACTGCCTCGCCCATCATAAGTCCCGGGATGATGCATTCGCCGATAAGGGGATATCGGCCGTCTACCGCTGGACGGGTGGCGTACGGGAGCACCATACCGTCGAAGACACGGATGAAGTCTCCCTCCTCGGCGATCGGTGGTAGCCAGCCTATTCTTCCGTTCTCCGTACGGCCAAACCGCCGGTGCAGCTTTTCCACTATCATGCTTCTAGGAGGTGGCTCGATTTGAGGCTCATGCTTGCCATTACGGCGGATAACCAGCTGCTATGGTCGTTTTCGTATACCGCGGCTTTATAGAGACGTATCTGGGTAGAAAATTCGCTCTTGACCACTGCCAAACTCTGATGTACCTCTTTGTTGATGAGGATGTCGCTTAGCAGTGCGTTTTGGAAAGCCTCTTCATCATTCGCGGTGGTCGTGGTCTTCGCGATATCCAGGCATTCTTCTAGCCATTGACAGGCACCTCTGTCTCAGCATCCTTTGGAGATTCTTCCGAAAGAAATGGACATTCCTGTTAACCACGGTTTCGAAAAAACGAGCATCGCCAAGGCTTCGGTTGTCCGACCCGAGAAGTTGAAGCCTATCGACGATACGGCCCTGGATCATCAGCATATTTCCCGCCATCGTCCAAATGCGTTTGCAGCACCGTGTCTCCAGATGCGTTGTAGTCTTTGTACTGCTGTACCGAGAACTGGGAAGCCAAGATGCTCCCGTCCCTGTCCGTCAGCACGCTTTCGATGTTGGGCACCCAGGAACGCACCCGGCGCTTCAACGGCGCAAGGTAGACAAGAGACCACAGCAATTTAAGGCTTATGCTGTCGGAGACACAAGCATACGCGAGCTGTCGGCAAACCTTCTCCGTCGGGCTTCCGTAGTCGATAAGGTCGAAGCGGTCTGCATCAGATACAATCCCCACTATCGTAAAGACGTGATCGCGGGGGTCGATACATCTGAATTCTAGCGTCTTGAAGATGAGAAACAGCAACATTTGCTTCTCCGGGACCGCAATCTACGTGAGAAGCGTAGCCCGCAGCATACTCATCCCCAACACCTTCGCACCCGCCTCCAGAGGCTGGGGGCAGAACCGCATGAAAACCTCCTTCAGATTTGGGCACCACCTGACGAAGTTCATCCAGCCAGCCAACAGCGCCCACGGAAGAGCTATCCTGCCAGCCACCATCAGTGGCGTTTGCGACTTGACCAGCTCTTGAATGATCCACTTCCGTGTAAACCACGGACGGCTGAGCAGAGCCCAAATATGTCGAAAGGCAGCCGCCTGGTTCCTGCCGAACGCTGCCTGCAACACCCTCTCGGCCCGATTTCTGGTGATAAAGTCTGGTTCGTCTTTCGATGCGGGCGGATCTGGCTCCAACGAGTCCCAAGCTATGGCGAACCTACGCAACGAGCCAAAGGCCATCTTGACCTCGCCCGACTCCTCGCCAAGCCAGATGATTGTAGAGCACGCCGCGGTGTAGATGTCGCCTATCATCCTGACCTGCTGGCTATGCTCCAGGATATCTTGGTTGATGCAAAGCGCATCCGCCCAGAGGAAGGTCTTACAAGCGGGCTGTCGGAGATGCTGCAAGGCGCTGTGCAGGCTGGGACCGATCTCGACTCTGAGGCCCGAGCGGCAAATTTCTTTTCGGGGCTGCAAGTCGCCCATGCATAGGACAGCGCGGTGAAGGATGGTGTTTCGTCGAGGGAGATGTGCACCAGCTCACCAGACAACTCATCCACCTCTGCTCCGGCATGGAGCTTCAGGAGGCGGATTTGGCGAATCCTTGTAAGCGGGGAGTACTGATACTTTTTCATTCTACTTAACTGCTAAATGACAGAGGTTCTTTGACTATGCGGAGAGAGAAGAATGATAGAAGAGTTCTAGGTGTCAGAATAGCTTGTCACACACGGAGTGAAGGTGTTACGCCAAAAGATGAGCCAGGCATCAACAACTGGTTGGAGATCCATCGGGCTTGGACGTCCAGGTCTACGCACAGGCCTACAGCCTGTGCGCTCTGGACACATCCATCTAGGACGGACACACGAGAGATAGACTTAGAGAAATTATCAATCTTATATTTACATATCTGCATTATTACTTAATATGCTATTAACGGTCGTGATGATGTCCCTTCCAGCCCTTTGCTGAGGTCCAGCCTATTGCTGAGGCACGTGATAAGCTCAAAATTCAAATTTTTATTTATTTATTCATTACGCTTATGCAGCCCAAAAGCTATGAAGCGGCTAGCTATAAAGCCTGCTAGCAAGGCCGAGAGAAGGTAAAGAAATCCAAGTAGAGGTGAGTCCAATCTAGTAAAGTGATCCGTTGTAACGGGAGGTGCCACGAGGCGATGACGAAGGTGGTCAACGATGCCTGACGTAGTCTGGCGCTAGGGTTGGGGTCAAGTGCGGGGTTGGTGACAATGTTTCGTACTGAGATCGGTTTGAGACGAAGGTAGGTATCGATTAAGTAAAGACTGAAGCCTGTCATCTCCTAATTTCATGGAGGAGGATGACCCTTTTTAAAGGCATATCCATTCGTTCTACCATCCGGACTTCCCTTCGTGACGGGTTCTTGAAACTACCCGGCTGACTAATCAATATGCGGCTCGTGGGACCCAATAGGGCGACGGGTCCGTACAGCCACGGGTCCGTACACTTAGTCAGCAACACCCACTGTAATAATCCCTCCTCGCCACTGACCGCCTGATTCTCCGTCACAAGTATCATCACTAGTGCCAACGCAATGGAATCTAATCCAGCCTCTTTCCCTCATAATGACCTTCCTCCTGAGCAGTGGTACTTATCGCAGGAAGCTTTATTTTCAGCTATCAATATATGGGCAACAACTAGAGGCTATACATTTATCATAAGAAGGTCGACTATCGGAA
>Ga0247774_1000571_pt1 | contig 18302 bp, 10 predicted proteins | sample UWRJL001104B6_FD_179933 | JGI IMG/M metagenome (GOLD analysis project Ga0247774, IMG submission 179933) | Plant litter microbial communities from Arlington Agricultural Research Station in Wisconsin, United States - UWRJ-L001-104B-6 | ecosystem: Environmental > Terrestrial > Plant litter >... | reverse complement strand
ACTTTTTGTGTATCCACAGCTTGAGAGAGTTGGAGTGGAGAAGATCGTAGGGAGGACACATGTGGCCGGGCTGCAGATGCAGATGCAGATTCATTTAATTCAGCTGCCTCTATGAATTCTGACCCATGCACGCGCGAAATGCTACAAATACAGTTTAGCCCCAACCACCACCGGCAGCTTCAGTCGTAACCAGGCTGCCATACCTCACCTACTGATCTTTTAGCTCCATACCGCGCCGCCGTTCCTTCTACTCCTCCATCTCCTCCTCATCAGCCTGCTTCGCCAGCCTCATGGCCTCCTCCAACAGTTCCTTGGGTACGTCAACATGACGCCCCTTGGTAGGCCCCTCAAGCCCGCTGATCCACGTCATCTCAACCTCATAGTCTTTGGCATTCTCATCGCCGTGACTCTTGTGGATGATTCGAGCCGCCTCCTTCACACCCTCCTCGAGCGTCAAGGTCCCGGCCGCGAGGTCGAGCTTCTCGAGTTCGGCCTTCGCAGCCTGTCGCCCCTTTCCGGTGGCGGCGCCGTAGTAGCCCCAGTACAGACCTGAGGGCTCAATCATGTAGAGGAACGGTCCGCCGTGTTTCTTGTCCGAGGTCTTGCCGCCGGCACCACAGGAGGGACCGGAACCGACTTGGCCGTCGACGGGGAGTTCGTGTTGCGGGTCAAAACCCGCGACGATGGCGGTGATGCCGAAGGGCCGGACATACGAGTGGCAGGTGTAGACATGGAGATAGGTGCCCATGCGGTTGGCGAGCACGTTGGTGGGGATAGGGGATTTGTACATGTCGCGCCAGCTACGGGCCTCGTCACGTGCGCGGGAGATGAAGTGACCGCCGTCGGGGACCATGCCTGAGTATGCCTGTTTGATATTCTTTAGCCATCATTCATCAACGCATGTGGGCGGAGCCTGCAGGCAGTTCCAAGACAGCCGCGCTCGGAGGTCTTCAATATCGATGGGAAGGAACATACAACACCAACGTGCCGGTCTACTGTCCCGATCCGTTTGTTCGCACCCTGCTTGAGGAGCTTCGAGCCCACCGTCTTCTCCACCGCGAGGATCACACCGTCCTTGCACCGGATTCCGATCGATGTGCCGCCATTTTCCACGGCTTTGATCGCGTACTCGACCTGGAAGTTGCGACCGTCCGGGGAGAAGATGGAGTTGGCTAGATCGTAGCCTGTGCCGATTGATGTCTATCAAACAAAAGGAAGGCAGAGTTAGCTTCAATCCAACAGATTCTGTGAGCTCCCGGTAAGCTTACCATTGTGTAGGTTTATCCGTGTTCAAGAATGCCTAGGAATTGTCTATGTAGGTGCGGTAAGCCAGAAATCGGGGAGTCCGTGGATGCTGATGGCGCGATTCGGGTGACGATGGTCAAGGGAGCTTGAGGTCGAGGCTGGAGGTCGGACGAAGCTCCAAAATCTGTCAGGCAACGAGAGAGCTGCGCGTTGCAGCCGTGCCTGGATGTGGCTCGTGCGTTTGTCACTAGCCACACGAGGCGGATCAGCTTGGCGCCACATTCCAGCTTGCAGCCCCTGTTCACTTGCAGGCAGCTCGGCCGAGTTTCCAGGTCCTCGAATGCCTGCAGTGGTCACCAGACATGGAGCTTCACATTATTCAGCATTCTCGTCCTTATGCCGAAGGATTGCTTTGACTAGATCTAACTCTGTACGTGTTCTTGGTGCAGTGCGACTTCTTCCCCGCTCTTCCGTTGACGGCAAGTAATTACACAACATCACAAAGCGGAACTAATCGCAACAGAACCACTGAATCCCACACGAAATCAAGGCTGAGCTGAATCGTCGCAAATCCCAAGATGGAGCTCTTGGTATTTTGCGACCCCGCCAAAAGAGTGCGGTGAACGAATTCGTTGAGCGAAATATGAGACAGACCGCCGAAAGCCATAGAGCGGAAAGCCGGTCCAGTCCGCCAGTGTTTTCATCATCCCTGCGTCTATAGCACTAGTTAGTTGTTACCCCGAGGACGCTTTGGACCCTCTGCAGGGCCACTATAGGCATGTATTGGGCTCAAGGTGCCGGGTACAATTGGTACCTGATCACCCAAGCGAAACCTCGTGTCACTGGTTCATTGGATCCCAACGGCGTTTACAACGCGGTTTCAACTGGCCTACGGCGCGATCCCATGACCACAACTCAACGGTTCATCAGAATGGGGAGCCCAAGTTGCCAAGCTAGGATATCCACGGAAGCCTGAATGAGTGACTGATGGGCATCGCGGGTATGCTGCCTGGACTGAACGAACGGCGACAACGATTATTCGCCTCCAACGTGAATGTAGCTGAGGGCTTGATGAACTAGGCATGGGACCAGTCGAAATCCAGAGCCCAAAGTTTGAAGATATGCCGGGATCGATGGCATCTGTTGCGTCACACTGGGACGTCATGTTCCAGGCTGACCCAGCGAGGGGCACATGTGCCCCGCGTTTCTCAGAGATCCGCCACGGATATTATTAAATTTCCACCCTTGTCGTAGCTCCTTGGATTCATTTCCCGACCTCGAAAAGGAGCCCTCCCTGTGCGACTAAGAAGTCCTCAAAATCGAGCTCGGTTTTGCTCTCTCCTCTGCTTTTATTTTACCCTCTCCTCGACAAAGGGAGGATTAGCAAAACGGACACTTGTTTTCCTCGAGAGATCGAGATTCCGAAACGATTAATCCCGCACGTCCTCCTTGAATCTCACATCTTGACAATCGACAGGGCGGTTGCTGCAACTTCCCCACCATTAGACCGGATTGCCGGTTTCCTCTATGCCTAGCTAAACCCGTTCAGCCCCTCATTGCCTGGCGCGCATGCTTCGCGTCGTGCGGAAGTGGCATGTACGTAGTCAGGACCATCCGTGCCTGACTCCCCATTCTTCGAAACCAGGATTCATTCTTCCGTCGGTTCCTTCTTTCCTGTTCAACTGTGTCTTCGCAACGTTGTTCTCGTTCAACCATCCACCGAAGCATTCAACGAGAAGAAGTCGCCGCAAGAGGCAAGAACCTAGCGAATTTCTCTGGCCTCCTCACATGCAGTCTCACCAACCCTTTTACATCCCAGCCTGATCTGTTTGAAACGTCCCTTTTCCAAGCTATACAGCTCTCCGAGTCCTCCCCCCACCACGATCGCCTTCTGCCCGAACCCCCGAAAAAGGCACGCGTTATTTCCAGCTGCTAGCATAGTCAATAGAAACACCCGTTGTTGGCTTTATTCCCAGCTTGTCCAGCCTACTCAGCCAAATCGTTTTTCTGCACTAGGCAAAGGCAGGGCAGCGAAGCAAACTAAGGCTACCTTCTTACTCGAGAAAAAACAAGGAGGATCTCGGATGTTCCTTTCCTCCTTTATCTCTACCCAACACGTCACGATTTGAAATATCAAATCCTAGGACGTCAGTCACTCTTGCAACCTCCGGCCGAGCGTGCAATATATAGGGGGACCTAACAGTTGGCCCCGCTGACGCCACACTTTGTCGAACCCGACACCAAAAACCTTCGAGGTACACGCTGTCGACTTTCACTTCAAAATTCTACGCAGAACTCACAAGCACATACTTCTGTCTTTCTTTACTGATGCTAACCGAGAAGGAAACCTCAAGAAAATAAGAAAAATGGTAGCTTTCGCCCAACCTAGCGTCCAAGGTCCCGAAGAGCTCGCTCTTCTTTTCTCCCGCAACCTCGTCATCAACCCCGAGCTCGCCAACAGCCTGCATCAGCAGCAGCTACACCAGCAGCAGCAAGCCCAAAACCCCGCCCCCACCAACACCAACACCAACACCAACATCCAACCGCCGGCAAGCGCTCCGATAGTGTACTCCATCTCGCAGCATTACCACCACTCGGCACACATTGCGAGACAACCGCAACAGCAACCAGCTCAACAAACCGAACCCGAACACTTGCAGGCCGATCATCCCGAACGCCACTCATCAGAGCCGCCCCAGTCGGAGCAGGAGGCAGCCGAGAACCTGCTGAGGGAACACAACGTCAACCCCGCTGCTTTGAGCCCGCCCCAGCTCCAGCTCTTCCGCATCGCCGACACCCCCCAGAAGCAGCGTCTCCTCGAACTTTGGACCATCGTGCCCCCCAGGCGCGAGGGCGACGATCCGTCCCTGGCATGGACGTCAACTTCTGTCGAGAGGGAGGAGCAACTCGCTAGGATGCGGCTCGACGAGCACATCCAGGAGAAGATTGCCCAGCAAGCTGCCCACCAGCAACAAGGCATGGACATGGCGGTAGACAGCAGCAGGACAGCGGGGCAGGACGATCAGGGACGGTGGACAGGCAGTTCATACCAGCACTACATGGAGCCGTACATGGCGACGGGGTATGATGTGGATGCGGTGCTGGAAGCAGGGTGCCCGAGGGAGCAGACCACGTACTCGCACTTTGGTGTGGGGAATGGGTATAGGTCGGCGACAGACCCGGTGTACCAGCGACCGGAGTGGGAGAGGATGCAGATGGAGAATCAGTATGGCGCTTATGAGGCTTCCAGGGGGCAGGGGCCGGCGGCGGCGGCAGCGGCGGGGACAGCAGATGCGATGGAGATTCTTTAGGAATCGAATAAGGTGGGCATGGTGCCGGGAATGGAGACGATGGGCGAGGATGCGGTGGTTGGGTGTGGCGAGTAGTATTGCATTGGCGGCGCGGTGACGAGGCGGAGATGGAAACCGAAGTGGCGGGCGGGAGTGGTTCAAGGGGGTTTGGCAATGTGTGGGAAGGGGAGGTGTCCGTGAAATTGATGGGATGGTTTTAGATTATTGATAGCGCACATATATGCATAGAAAGAGAAAGGGGGAGACACAAACGAGCGAGGGAGAGGATTAGGAACTTGTGCTAGGTCCCATATTTGTTGGTCGTTGAGCAGAGCATGATAGATACCCCCCGTTTGCCCAGCCGTGTTTCATTTTCGGGTTACTTAGCAACACATAGGATTGCGGGCTATTTTTTGTTAGAACCGGGCCCAACGAAGACACATTTTGCATGGGGACGTGCCCCCGATGAAGGAGACTGAAGTGGTCAGGGAAGCCACCACGACATACAGGGAACGATGGACAGGGAAGAGGAGCAGAGCACGGACGAGATGGACGGATTATATCAGTATCTTTTCTTTTGTTGGGAATAAGCATCACAACACTCATGCACAACACCATCGTGGTAATGTCGCATCCATGGGGGGGTGCGAGAAGAGAGAAGAGCAGGCTTGGTGGTTGGAGGGAAGGACCTATAGCAGGGGAGTGGAATGGAGCGCTTGAAGAGGGAAAATCACTGCACATATTATCTCTTGAGAAGTGTAATGGATACTGGCAAAACGAAACTTGGTGTTGCTATAGTGAAACGATAGGTAAGGTCGTAGAGGCACTCTGCAGCCTAAGCAGGTTTACCCCTGAAGCTACCATGTTCCTCAGGTCGTGCACAAAAGCCGTGGAACGGAGCGGGCGCCGGCAGAGGATCAGGCAAGTAGGCGTTGAAGGCCAAGAGTGTACATTTCATCGTGTTTATCAACCCTAATGTGTGCTTGTCCTCTAGTTTTCCTAATAATACAAGCACCATCCGTTTTATTCGAAAAAACCACCGTGACACCTTGAGAAGACCCCCAGAAGTATAACACGGGAGCAAGATCATCAGAGTTGCTGGCAGAGAAGACCCTTGCCGGTTACTCCTTTTTACTTCTTCTTGCCCCGCCTCTTCTTGCCACTACCGGGACCTTGAGCACCAGTCGATTTGGCCTTGCCAAGAGAATCGATGCTCTTATCCACCATCTCAAAGTCGTGTTCATCTGGCGAATCGCCCGACGAGGGGGTAGGTTGGGTGGGCTGATCAGAGTCTTCGTCGTCGACGACAGCCTCGGACGTGGCAGGCGATTTCTCCTCCTTTGCCTTGGGGATGGCGGACACGGCGCGGCCGACGGTCTGGTTATAGGCCCAAATGGGGATGCGGGCTACGGCAGTGTCGCTAATGGTAGGCTTGGGAAGTTCATTGGGCTACGACAAAAGCTGGTTAGCATAAAAGCTCATATGAGGGGGGCAGAAAGGGGAAGATTGGAAAGGCTTACATCAAGGAGGAAGGCCTGCACGGTCCCCTCCTCATCCTCCTCCTCCAGATACACGTTCCCAAGGGAATCCACCAGTAAGATCTTGCCATTCTCAGCAACGACCCGCTTGGTGGCGCCCTGGGGACCAGCATGGATCTCTTGCTCTTCAGCTTCGGCCTTGCGGGCTGGGGGCTTCTTCTTTGTACTGGGAGTCTTCTTATCCTTCCGATTTTCCTTCTGCTGCATGCGTCGCTCCCTTCGGTTCCTCGGCTGCTGCACCTCCTCACTCTCATTCTCATCATCGCTCTCTGCCGTAAGTGACCGCGAAGCCGCCGACGGGATACCGAGATTCTCGCCCCAAGCAGTTTGCCTTGCAAACCGAATATACCTCTCCACGAACTCCTTCTGCCGTTTCCATGACATGTACATGGCCAGGTAGTGAAACCCGCCCCCGCCGACAATGAACAACCCGACCATCACGGTTCCCAGCCCGGGCCGGTACCGATTATAATAGTAATTGGTGCCCTTCCAGACGGGGAAGCCGTTGGCCAAAAAGTGATCGTACCGATCACGTTCCGGACCCCGCAGGATGTTGGCAATGAGGGACAGACGCGTCTGCTTCTCCGAAGCGACTTTCTGGGCCGCGCGGATTTCAGATTCGGAAGGGGGTTTGGCCACATGCACGCCGGGCTTCTTGGATCCTCCCTTAGAATCCTTGCGCTTGGCCGCCCGTTCGGCAACGAGCTGCTGGCGCACCTTGTCCGGGTGAAGCGAGCGCGTGAGCTTGCGGTAGGCCTTGGTAATGTCGTCTTGACTGGCTGAGGGGTGGATACTGAGGACGTCGTAGAAGGTTACGTCGGCGCCTTCTTGGGCGCGGATCTCGTCGCGGACCCGGAAGATCTCGCGATCTGGAGGGATTGGTTTGGTTAGCTTCGTCGCTGATGGATGTTTGCGGGAGCGGTCGGGACATAGAAACCCCAAGGTCATCTAGTAGATTGAGCCTACCTTCCTTGCTCCAAGCTGCCGCGAAGGGTGTCACGAGAGCCAAAAGGCCGACAGCAAAGCTGGAGAGCTTCATCTTCACGGAAGTGTCGGTCCGGCCGTGACAAGCGCCGACAAATGACGGCCGTAAACTAGAGTGGACGGGAAAAACTGCTGAGAGAAAACAACCAGTCCACAAAACGCGCTGGACGGTTGGGGAGTGAAGAAGAGAAAATAGAAAAATGCGCGGCGAAAGATAGCGCGCGGTTGTGGGTGACAAGTGAGAGGCCAGTTGTCACGAATTGGGCCTAAGGAAAAAAAAAATATTTGGCTGAGACAGCGCGACGATAGTCGTTGCGGCTGATAATACAGAACGGGCCCTGAATACTTGGCAGCGGTCCGTTAGGTAGTATTACTTTCCCGCGCCACCACTGCTGCCCGAGCCTTGGGTCTGCCGGTGTCCGGTTGGAGGAGTGTGGTAGTGGTGCACGGCCCGGAAGACACTATAACTTTTTTTGGCTTGTTCTGTAACCGGCAAGACGAAGCAAGAACAGCACGCAAGGGCAAGCAACTCCTGCAAAGGTCAAGATGTCACAATGCTAAATATTACGTGAGTTGTTGGATTTGATATGGAACTTATTACTTATGTAGTTTCTCCTGAGACGGCGCGGGGTGAATACCGTTTCTAATGCTCAACGCAAATGCCAATGTACACTCTCCACAGAATCGGCGAGCAGTACGAAGGTAGTTACATGTAGATGCTGGTGTAGCTGTGGCCCTCCCGTCTTTCAGAACCGCCTTTGGATATGTTCATCGAGATCATAAACTTAAGGTGCGTAAATCTACTCCCACCTCGGTGGCCGTTGTCCGTGGGGCACCCGGCTACGCCAAGCCCTAGTGCCAGAAATATTGGTGGAGAGAAACTTTCCCCTCTCGATTCGGCAGATACCAATATTCAACTCGAAAGCGAGCCATCTCATTTGGCTCACCGGCTTGGAGTCTCGCCAACATCTCCGTATTCAATGAGCGGCCAAGCCAGCATTGGCGGTCAAAGCTGGCAGATGGCGACTAACGCAAAGCATAGACCTAGCAAAGGTCACGCTCGAGCTGATATGTCCATGGCGTCCTCATCTTGTGGCTTCTCCACCTAGGTAAAGTCCCACTCCTTGAAAAGGTCCTTGAACACTTCCACGTCCTTCTCCTCCTCTTCCTGGCTTTGGGCGCAGTTCTGCCAGACGGCCCGGCCAACCAGGCCCCGATCGAGCAGCTTGTCCTCGAGGAGTTTGGTCATCACGTTCCGACCAAACTGAAGATTGAACCGCTGGTCCGGCTCCAAAGGCATGACGAGGGACTTGCCCTTAATCTTGTCCTCACCATCATCAGCCCAAAGCCAGACACGGAAATAATCTCCAAATTCGGCCTGCTTCTCCAAGGGCAGCTCGACTTCTTGGAAAGAAGAATAGGAAAAGTTTTGCGCTTCAACCTTGAATGCCTCTTCTACTAGTCCGCTCTTGATGAGATCCGCTGGCGTAGCGAGGAACTGCCAGTGGACATGGATGCCGGTCCTTCGAGATATTTCCCATGTCACTCCACCCAGGCGAAAATCAGAGGCCTTAGCGACCATGGCCTGGAGGGTTTCTCGGAACCGGGTCATCTCCTTGTACGTCTTGACAGACACGCTGTCAGGATCTGACATGGGACCCATCGAGGTAATGGTTGGTTCATGAGCTAGAGGGGCGATGATGATATGCCCTGGGAAGTTGACGCCTTCCTTCTCGTAGGTATTCGACTTTGGCAGAGGTCCCTTTGCGGTAGCGAGAAAACTCTCATCGCCAATGGCGCACACCATGTGTGTGGTGAAGGTTGAGCTTGAGAGACAGAAGTAGCAACGATCCGGCCCAGGTGGAGGAGATCTCTGTCTGCGATGCTTAGGGCGCCTGTGACTCTGATCTTCTTCAAAGCGAGAGTATCCGCCTTGGCTCCGCTTTTGCGCCATATTGTCTCGGAATTCGAAAGGACTCGGGGTGGCATCAATCGGAACGTTGACGTTCGTATCCTTAGGAGGCAGCGAGAAGGCGTATAGTGACTTCTCCTTCGCCGCGTTGCCGAACGGCGCCATGGATATGAAGCGTGTAAGCTGGGGCTTCTCTGATTCATCTTTCTGCGGATGAGCAAACGGCTCTCTCATCCAGAAATACGTATCAGGTGATGGAGTGAGATGGTATCGGGGCTTGAGCGCGCCACACAGTTCTGCAACTTCCCTCGAGCTCGGGCCGGGGGCTTTCTTATCACCCAAGGCCACCTTAGATCCGCGGGTTATGCCGCGAGGCCAGATCGTCGTCAAGAGAATGTCAGCAGTCTGTGCTCCACGAAGGCTGGTAGCGTCTTGAGGCGTGTGAAAAGGGAGATGGGACTCAGTTGAGAGGCCAACCACGACTTTGTCGTCGAACATGCCGCCCAGAGTCACCAGCCGGATGCCATCTGAGGTTTTCGTAATGCTGCGCTTGCCCAAAAAGTAAAGGTTTTCGCAGATATCCTGATCCGCTTCAATTTTTTCGACAATACGAGGCGGAAGAGGTCGAGTGGCGACGGTAAAGTAGGTCGGGAGCGGAATCTTGATCTCCCCGTTCAGCAAGGCTGTCAGGTCGGCATCGTCATCATCGGTGCCAAATAGATCACCGGTAATCATGAGCAAGGTGAAGCCTTTCTTCTTATGTAGCGTCTCGACTTTTGCAAAGGCAGGTCGAAGTTGTCCATCGACACTGCCCATAATGAGCCTGGCGCATGTTAGAAGGAGCTTGACTGGAGATGGCAGAACCACTTACAATGTAGGAGTTGAAGTAGCAGCCATCGTAGAGTCTTCAGCAAGCTTGATATTATTTAGAAAATATTGCCGAAGCTCTAGAGGCTTTCCATAGCCCTGCGTTGCTGAATATCAAATCAGCCAAGGCGACGTGGTGATTTATGGAAGCTCTGGAAGAATGTGGTTTTCGCTGTTTGAAATTTATATGTTTTGAATGTTTATTGAAAGGTTCAAAGCTCTTCAAAGCTCGAATAATTCACACATGCAAGGCTCTACGACTACAGAGTACCATTGGCACGATAAGATGCCGTCTGAATAGCCGAGTTTCAGCCGACGATAAGAAAAAAAATATTTGGTGGGGTCAACCCGAACAACACTTAGTCGAGAGAACTTTGCACGGTAGGTCATGAAGAGGATGATTTGCAATTCTAGTCTCTTACTTTGATCTCAGACAACATGGGCCGTGTATTGTCTGGCCGGATCAATAAGGCCAAGAGAGGCAAAAATACGCCTACCCATCAGAAGAACCATCGGTGGGAGTCTTTCACGTCCAAAATCTCAAAGCTCCACTCTCTTGACACACTCAAGAAAGTCCGGCGGCATGACCTTGAGGCCGAGGATGTCTCGACGACAACGTCTTACTTTCGGAACGGGCTGCAAAGATGGAGCGAACTCAACATTGCGAAAGAGTTTGTGGCCTTCAAACAGGCAACACTGCCGATTTCCGACAGCCTTCCTCAGATTCTTCACCACGAGAAGCGGATCATGAAGCTCTTCGTCAAACACATCTCGGAGCACGAAAAAGAAAGCTTGGAGCCCTTGCTGGACCTCCTCACAGCATTTGCAAGAGATCTAGGCCCTCTTTTCGAGAAGTACTACCACCAGTCGCTCACCCTAATCGTCGATTTGGCGGGCAAGCCCCAGGATGCGGAGGTCATTGAGTGGACGTTTGGCGCATTGGCATTCCTTTTCAAGCGTCTATACAAGCTACTAGTTCCCGACCTCAGGCCGACTTACGATGTCCTCTCTCCGCTCCTGGGCAAGTCAAAGCACCCCCCTCACATTGCCCGCTTTGCAGCCGAGGCAATGAGCTTCCTGATCAAGAAGGCCGCCGCCCCGAATCAGCGCGAAATAGCACTTCCACTCATAATGGAGAGGACAAAGGACGACCTTTATGACCTGCACGGGAGCCGGCAGTTTGAGCTTTTCCAAGATGGGCTCATGACCATGTACGCCGAGGCGATCAAGGGGCCAGGGAACACACTACATTCCACTGGCCCAGTGGTCTTTGCAGCTTTGCTGGAGACGGTGCCCGATTCAGACTCAGGCCTCTCAGACTCGCCGCTGTGGACGAATCTCACATGCGGTGTGCTTACCAGTTTGATCCACCATTCTACGTCATCCGCGCTTGTGCCGATTGTCGAGGCGATATCCGCACACTCAGAAACGGCTCAAAGTAGAGCCTCACAAACAGATGATGAGACCAACCAATCGAGCATCACTTGGCCTCTGGTTTATCTGATTAGAGTTCTAGGGACGCTTGCTGCCGTGCGAAAGGGCACAAGAGTTGATCAGTGGCAGCTAGTGGTCAAAAACCTCACCGCCATACTCGAAGAGTCGAGCACAGCAGCACATGGCATTCCGGAGGAAAAGCAGAGACAATTCTGGAATCAAGTTGTTGTAAGCGTAGCATACGTGTGGAGCCATGCTCCCATGACTTCTCTCATGCCGCACAACGCTTCTTTGATCAAGACTATGGGTCAAGATCCATTCCGACATTGGTACATTCCGTTTTGTGCCTTTTTGGCAGAGTTGGACCCCGCCCGATTCAAAAGTCTTTTTCTGACCAATTTCAAGGGGTAAGCAGTTACTTCACAGTTTTCGAAGGGATGCTTGACTGACGATATCAGATTCATCTCCAGCAACTGGTCTTCTGAAAATCTGGAGAATCTCCTTTGCGTCTTCCTTCCAAGGATAGAGAACTCGTTGGCTCTTCAACGAGACGACTTCTTCTCCATTCCTGTAGAATGGCAGAACCACATCGTCTCCCAGTTTGAGCAACTACAGAAGTCAACGTTTCCGGAGGAACGATCCCACGACAAAGATCAGAGCTACCAGAATTGGAGATCCGAGCGGTTACCCAAATATGCATCGTTGTTGGCATTACTCGAGTCGACTGGGCCAAAGCTGTCTTCTGAGGCTCGAAGTCGGATTTCGGATTTCTTGTTGACGAAGCTGAAGGTGGCTCTCAAACCGACTTCGTCTATCGAATCGGATGATGTTCACTTCATCGTCAGTCAGGGGTTCCGAGCCTACCTCAGAATTACTGCTGCATCTGCCCCCACTGTCGATACCAGCCTCACGCCCCTTCTAGAGGCGGCCTTGCCAAGATTCTGTCGATCGATTGGATTCCTAAAAACCTTGAGGGAGTACAAAAAGCGCGTTGGCAAGCCGTTAGCGGCTAGTGCAGAATCCTCCCCGGGGTCAGAAAACGGCCATGGTCCAGTCGTGGACGCGCTTGTGGGGAGCCTGACCCTCGACTCTCATGAGCTGCGTGTAGAGTCTCTCAAATTGCTTGAATTTCTTGCACTTGAAGAGACTAACAGCTCTGAGGCCCTTGACACGATGAAGGCGATCGAGGAAACGCCACTGAGCCTCGCCAACTCTAGGACCCTTGCTATGCTTCTGCGGAAGCTTGGACAATTGTACTCAAGACTGGATAGCAATTCTTGGATGGCGAAAGCTGTCCCATCATTCTTGTTTGGGATGACAACTGTCAAAATGTCTCCTGTCTGGGACGGAGCGGTTGAAGCACTGCAAGAAGTGGGAAAGTCGAAACATGGCGAGGAAGCCATTACGTCTCTAGCTTTTGAGTGGCTTGCCGTCCATTCGGCAAGATGGAGCGGCGCGCAACAGGTTTCGCATGGCCCTCAGCGTCGCTTCGTCTCCGACTTTGAATGCACAAACGTCAATCGATTGGAGCACCTCTCACTGCAGGCTCTTGCAGTTGTTGAGAATCCCTTCGACTCGATGATGGAGCTGTTCAACCAGCAGCAGCAAACCGTTAACTCGCACATCAACCACGCCCGTTCTCAGTCCCTCAAGATTCTTGCAGCGGTGCCCACCATCGCCGAAAAACGGTCACGGATATTTGTTCCTAGGTTTCTGGAATGGGCAGGGTCGGACGATGACTCTGAAATATCTGGCTCAGACGAGGGTGATTCATTGGGCGTCAGGGGCTGGTCGCTGGCCGATAGGAAGGCGATGCTGAGAGTTTTCGGTCACTTCAAAAACCCCGCCGCTCTTTTCGAGAACCAAAAAGTTTACCAAGCACTCCTCCGGCTCCTGGAGAATGGCGACCATGATATGCAGAGTCTGGCTTTGAAGGCGGTCCTGACATGGAAACAGGAAGGCGTCAAGCCGTATGCCGAGAGCCTAGAGAGCTTGCTTGATGATTCCAAGTTCAAGAACGAGGTCACCAACCTCCTCCAAGGAGACGACTTGATTCAGCCGCAACACCGACCTCAGCTGATGCCTATCCTCTTACGACTGCTCTACGGCAGGGCCATTTCGAAGAAGGGCCCTGCGACCGGTCGCCAAGGTTTCCAGTCGACCCGTCTAGCCGTCCTGCGGAATCTGTCCGTAGAGGACATTGGAGCATTCTTGGATATTGCTACTGGTCCCGTCAAGGGCATTCGCGTGGTTGACAAAGGAGGGCTAAGGACTTGCGACATCGATCGAGAAGTTCTTTCGAGCCGGCGACTCCATGGCTTCTTGAATATGATGTCGCCTCTCATTTCGGAACTCGGCACCAACGCCTACCATTACATGGACACACTGGTCAACTCAGTTCTGTACAGCCTGTTCTTCGCTTGCCGCCGATTGCAAGGAACCGTAGAAAACAACGACGATGCCGAAGCTGAGGATGCGCCAGGTAACCTCTCGTTGCTTAAAGCGATCAGATCAAATGGTCTCAAATGCCTCATTTCGCTCTTCCGCAATGCCCCCGATTTCAATTGGGAACCGTACGCGCCGTTCATCGTTCAAGAAGTACTCGACGCTCGGATTCCAAAACTACCAGTAGAAACTGCGCAAGGTGTCTCTGGAATCCTTCAGCTGCTCTCAACATGGGCAAGCCTACCCCGAGCTGCCATGTTCCTCTCAATCAATCCGACGATTGTACCGCAAGTCGTCAATTGCTTGGCAGTCGAGAAGGGCAAAGACGACGTCAAAGTTTTTGCTTTGGGCATTATCCAAAGCCTAGTCCGGCTTGTCCGAGCACCGGCCACCGAGTCCCGGTTCAATGGTCTGATTGCAGATGAACTTCTGAAACCTGTCATGAATAAGGTCACTGAAAACATTATGCATCTCCTACAACAAAACACCGGCGGCATTCTCTTGGAAAGCTGCGTGGATACCGTCATAGACCTGGCACCTATCGTCGACAATTCCGAGAGCGTCCAAGGTCTCATGGGGATTTTAACGCGATTCCTCCAGGAACCATCTAGAAGGATCAACCCGAAGGTGAAGGGGCGGATCCTTTTGGTATTGGAGAGCTTGGTTGCTCTTCAACCGGAAACATCAACGGAAACAGACTCTGCATCCCTCTTGCATCAGGTCTACGAGTCGTTGGCAAAGCTGTTCAGCTATTTCAAGGACCGAGAGAACCGGCAGGCCCTATGTCGAGTGCTCAAGGTTCTCTCGACAAAAGATGCCAGCCTTTCGGATGTAGCGGAGCTTTGCCAACAGCTCAATTCTTTCAAAGAAGGCCGGATAAACGAAGCTGACGACGCAACCCGGGCGGACGCTTTTGATGCCATTGGCAGGCCCAGGGATAAGAATTTCTCGCCTATCCAGTGGCTGTGTCTTCTGCACAACTTTATTTTCTTGATTGAGGACGACGATATACTTGGGATCTTGCCTCTAAGATCGGCTGATGGCATCCAGCGATTCATCGAAGATGCCGCCTCGTGCCAGGATTCCCAGGCGCAGACGGCGTTCAAAGAACAGATTGAGACTATTCTCTTGCCAGCCGTCTTTAAGGGTATCCGGGAATCCTCGGAGAAAATCCGCCGACAATATCTACGGGTCATGTCCACCGTTGTCTCAAGAATGCCGGACTGGGCCCCCGTGGCCGACATGCAACCGCTGCTTGGCGGCGATGAAGACTCTGGAGCACAGTCCTTTTTCTTTGACCTCCTGCTCGCATCCACGTCAAAGCAACTCGACGCCATCCGAATGTTGCAAGACCTCAACGAAGAATCCCAGTTCAGAAGCCAGAATATCAGCCAGTTTTTAATTCCCCTACTGGAGAACTTCATCTTTGGCCGTGTCGACAAGAGCGACGACCATGGTCTTAGTGCACAAGCCAGCAGCGTTATCGGGCGCTTGGCAGCATCACTGGAATGGAAGCATTTTAGGTCCGTCTTTTTACGGTACTCTTCTTACATTGCCTCCAAACCAGACCACCAGAAGGCCGTCGTGCGCCTTCTCAGCCAGTTTTCAGACGCTCTGGCGTCGGAGTCGAGACCAGCAGCCCAGGCAGGGGATGATGTAGTGGAGCCAGACGACGTGAAGGACACGCGGAGAAAGAGATTGGGCGAGACCATCCCCAAACAGGAAAAACTCAGCGGAGACATCACCAACAACTTCCTACCGCCTCTTGTCAAGCACCTGCATGAAAAGGACGAGTCAGAAGTTAGCTACCGTGTCCCTGTCGGCGTGGTCATCATCAGGCTATTCAAACTCCTTCCGGCTGACGAGATGGAGCTGAAGCTAGCTCCCGTCTTGACCGACATCTGCCACATTCTTCGAAGCAAGCAGGATGAGTCGCGCGACATGGCCAGGGACACACTAGTCCAGATTGCTCTAATTCTCGGGAGCCGGTATTTTTACTTTATTCTTCGGGAGCTCAGAGGTGCGCTCAGGAGGGGTTATCAGCTGCATGTGCTTTCCTACACGCTTCATTCGATCCTTCTCGCCGTTATCCCCGAGTTTGGACAGGGCAGTCTTGATCACTGTCTGCCGTCCATCGTTGCCATCATCATGGACGACATTTTTGGGGTGACGGGCCAGGAGAAGGACGCCACGGAATACACTACCACGATGAAGGAAATTAAGAGCAGCAAGAGCCAAGATTCGATGGAGTTGATATCGAAGACAGCATCGGTCAGCCACCTGGTTGAACTCATCCACCCACTCCATGCGCTTCTCCTGCAGAAGGTCGATCTCAAAATGGCCCACAAGATTGATACTCTCCTAACGAGGATCTCCACCGGCCTCCTTCAAAACCCGTCCGCCGAAAGCAGGGACACTCTGACGTTCTGCTACGAGGTGGTCCAGGAGGTGTACAGGAATCAGCAGACAGAAGCGGAGCCCAAAATGGATCGGAGAACCAAGAGATATCTCATCCCCAAAGGCGTGGCGAAGACAGAGAGGAGGGTCACCACAAAGCACACTTACAAATTGGTGCGCTTTGCAATTGAGGTCCTGCTCAAGATTTGGAAGAGACACGACAATCTCCGCAGCGAGACCTACATTGCTGGTTTCATCCCCATTCTTGGCGATGGGCTCGTGGCAGGTGAAGCTGAGGTGAAGATATCCGTTTTCAAGCTTTTGCAGGCTGTTGCCCGGGTTCCTTTCAACGATACCGAGAAGATCACTGGTCTCTACAAGGTAGGCATCAAGGAAGCCACAAAAATCATTGCGATGTCTTCCACAACAACATCCGAGGCACCACAAGAAGCCCTCAAGTTTATCTCGGTGGTTCTCCGCGACCGGCGAGACATCGAAGTGAAGGAGGCCGCGATCGAGCTTTTGCTCGTGAAAGTGAAAGACGACCTGACGGACCCGCAATACCGCGATATCACCTTCAAATTCTTGCGGTCTGTTCTCGACCGTAGGATTACGCTAGCCGCCGTCTACGATGTTCTCGACTACGTGGGCGAAGTTCTGGTTACCAACGAGGATGACCACACACGGTCCGTTGCCAGGGGTTGTTTTGTTCAATTCCTGCTCGATTACGACCAGACCAACAAACGCTGGACGAGGCAGCTGGACCACATCGTTGCCAACCTCAAGTACGACCGCAAGGAAGGCCGCCTCTCCGTCATGGAGGTTATTCACGTCCTCTTGCAGAAATCGCGCGAATCGTACCGTCAGCAAATTGCATCGACATGCTTTTTGCCCCTAGTCATGGTCGTTGCCAATGACGATAACAAGGACTGCAGGGATATAGCCGGGGAACTCGTCAAGCGCATCTTCTCCAGAGTCGACAAAGACAATAGGAATAAGTTCCTGGCCCTCCTGCGAGGGTGGCTGGAGAATGATGTTCATGAAACGGTTTCCATGCTGGGCTTGAAGATTTTTGGCTTTTACTTTGACAGCGACAGCGATTCGCCCAAGGAGAATGATTTGCCCTTGGTTGTGGACAAGATTTTCGATGTATTTGGGGCTGACGACATTGGTGCGGTGGATGAGGACGTTGCTATTGCAATTCTCGACGTGGTTGCCATCCTGACCAAGACCTTCCCGTCAGTTTTGGTCTCGTCAGAGAAAGAAGTCTTCTGGCAGCAGGCGCGTCGCTGCATGGTTCACCCTCGGGAGGCGGTCAGGCATAGGGCCGTGAACTTGATGCTCGAAACTCGAGCCGAAAATGAACGGCCCGTCATCGCCAGTCTCATAGAAACATTTGGCTCCTCGATGACTGAGGATCTTGTCGGCCTTGGCATTCGCATTCTCAGCACGCCCACCATGTCTGAAGAGCTCGCCACCAAGACAGGCCAGATTCTTCAGTTCCTCGGTCCTAAGCTTCCAAAGACCACTCCAGAAGAAGCCCCCGAATCTAGTGAAGACGAGGAAGTGGATGAGAAGGAAGCCATCGAGGGCGACGAATCATCGGCTAAACCCCGCACCAAGGACCTCCACTTCCTCATATGGAAGCTCTCCTACATCCTCCGCAAGCACACGCCCCCCAAATCCGAAGCCGTCAATGGCAAGCTCTCGTCACTCTCTGTTCTCAAGACCCTGAGTCAAAAAGTACCCCTCGACTCGCTCCATAGCTCTATGAAGCTCATCCTTGTTCCTCTCTACCATCTCACAGACCCCGCCATTCCCACCCCAACCTCTACAGATGAAGTCTTCAAAGAGCGGTACGGGAGGCTCAAAGATGAGGCGCAGGTGCTCATGAACGCCCTACAACGGAAACTCGGCGCGGCTGAGTATTCGAGATTGATATTTGAAATTAGAGGGCATGTTCGGAAGAATAGGGAGGAGAGGTCAAGGAAGAGGAAGATTACAGCCGTGGTAGATCCTCAGAGGTATGGAAGGGAGAAGAGGAAGAAGTTTGAGAGGAAAAAGGAAAGGAGAAGGGAGAAAGGACAAGAGCATCGGGCGGCAAGACAGGCATTTAAGACCTAGGCAGACGCTGGTGAGGCGACGTGAGGATGTGAGTAGCGCGGAATGCATTTCTCGGGGTTTAGGTGT